>Ga0315339_1000178_pt1 | contig 97818 bp, 106 predicted proteins | sample ASW17metaG_FD_204514 | JGI IMG/M metagenome (GOLD analysis project Ga0315339, IMG submission 204514) | Ammonia-oxidizing marine archaeal communities from Pacific Ocean, United States - ASW #17 | ecosystem: Environmental > Aquatic > Marine > Oceanic | place: USA: California | collected 2016-12-05
GCTAAGAAAAAACCAGTGGCTAAGAAAAAACCAGTGGCTAAGAAAAAACCAGTGGCTAAGAAAAAACCAGTGGCTAAGAAAAAACCAGTGGCTAAGAAAAAACCAGTGGCTAAGAAAAAACCAGTGGCTAAAAAGAAATAAATTTTATTATGTTATAAAAAACCAAGCTATAAAATGCTTGGTTTTTTTTTCTCTAAAATGTCAAAAATAAAAAATAATATACTCGGTATTAAAAAAAAATTATTGGACCAATCTCATGGTGTAAATAGAGTAGATCTTATGGCTGTAAGTAAATCACAAAGTATTGAGAATATATGTGAAGCATACAATGCAGGCCAAAGAATTTTTGGGGAAAATTATTTACAAGAAGCTATAAAGAAAATACAAAAAATAAATTACCAAGATATTGAATGGCATTTTATAGGCCCTATACAGAGCAATAAATGCAAATTGATTGCAGAAAACTTCTCATGGGTCCAAAGTATTGATCGTATTAAAATTGCCTCAAGAATAAATGATCATAGAACGTTAATGCCGCCAATGAACATATGTATACAAGTGAATATTAGTAACGAAGAATCTAAAGGTGGGGTAAACCTTAATGATTTGGAATCATTTATAAGTGAAATGAAATCCTTTGATAATTTGAAATTAAGAGGAATAATGTCAATACCATCAAATACATTAAGTCTAGAGAAATTGTCAAATGAATTTATTATGCTAAATAAATTATATGAAAAGATAAGGATATCTCATCCTTCTATTGATACATTATCATTGGGAATGTCGAATGACTACTTGATGGCAATAAAATATGGGGCTAACCTTGTCAGGATTGGAAGTGGTATTTTTGGATCGAGAAAATAATTATGAAAATTAATTTTATTGGAGGAGGTAATATGACTCAAGCTATTATTAACGGCTTGATTAATAATGGCTCTAAAAAAAATGATATTCATGTAATAGAGACTGACCCATCGCAAAGATCAAAAATACATTCAGAGATGGATATCACTTCAAGTGATACCTTTGATATGGCTGAAGACTCAATTGTTATTCTAGCTGTAAAGCCAAATCAAATTCAATCTGTATGTGGCAGTATAAAATCATATCTTAATAACCATCTGATAATCTCCATAGCTGCCGGAGTAAGGATCCAAAAACTATCTGAATGGCTAGGCGGTTATAACAACATAATTAGAGCTATGCCAAATATTGGAGCAAAAATACAAGAAGGTATTACTGCATTATATGCTGATGATAAGGTCTCTAGTAAAAATAAAGATGCTGCTACCGATATTTTAATGGCAATTGGTAAAATAATGTGGATAAATAATGAAGAAAAAATGGATGCAGTAACAGCATTATCTGGCAGCGGTCCTGCTTATGTATTTATGTTTATTAGTGCATTAATTGAAGCTGGGCAAAAAATAGGTCTTACTGAAGAAGAAGCTCAACAATTAACATTCTCAACTCTTCATGGATCTACCTTATTATCTGAGAATAATCTTGGAGATCTAAATAACCTAATCGATAGTGTCACCTCAAAAGGTGGGACAACTGAGCAAGGTCTTAAAATATTAAATGACAATAATTTCAAAAAAATTATTCATCAAGCTACTGAGGGTGCATTCAGTCGAGCTAAAGAAATTGGTAGTAAATAATAATTAATGAGTAAAAATATTATTGTAGGTCTATCTGGTGGGGTTGATTCAGCCGTAACGGCCTGGCTTCTTAAAGAGCAAGGATTCAATGTTACTGGTTTGTTTATGAAAAACTGGGAAGATGATGATGATGATGAATACTGCTCAAGCAGGCAAGATCTAATTGATTCAGTTTCTGTTGCTGAAAAAATTGGTATTGATATCCAAGTTGTTAACTTTGCTCAGGAGTACAAAGAGAAAGTATTCTCACTTTTTATTGATGGTATAGAAAAAGGTATTACTCCAAACCCTGACATTCTATGTAACTCAGAAATAAAATTTAATGCATTTTTAGATCATGCACTTAAATTGGGGGCTGATAAAATTGCGACAGGACATTATGCAAACGTTAATGAAATTAATGGAAAATATCAGCTATCAAAAGGAGATGATGGAACAAAAGATCAAAGTTACTTTTTATACAGGCTAAATCAAGCCCAGCTCTCAAAATCATTATTTCCCTTAGGCAAAATTTTAAAAAGCACTGTTAGAAATATTGCAAAAGAAAATGGTCTACATAACCATGATAGAAAAGATTCGACAGGTATCTGCTTTATTGGAGAGCGGCCATTTTCAGAATTCATTGCAAAATACATTACAAAAAATACAGGACACATTGTTGATACTGAAAATAATATTATTGGTGAGCATAATGGTATTAATTTCTATACTATAGGGCAACGACAGGGATTGAAGATAGGTGGAAGTAAAAATGGAAATGGACAGCCATGGTTTGTAATCGATAAAGACTTTAAAGAAAATAAGTTAATTGTCGGCCAAGGGCATCAGAATCCACTTCTATTAAGTGATGGTTTGATAGCAACAGATATGCACTGGATTTCTCAGGATACTCCAAAAGTTAATTGGGTTTACTCAGCTAAAACAAGATATCGTCAATCCGATTCACCATGTGAGATTGATAGTATAAAAAATAATGCTTGCACCGTTATGTTTGGACAAAAACAATGGGCTATTACACCAGGTCAATCAGTTGTTATCTATGAAAGCAACGTATGTCTTGGTGGTGGATTTATTAAAAATGCAACTAATTTATAATATTAAATAAATGCCTACTAATATTAAATTAAATTTTACAAAGAAAATTCTTCATAATGCTATCCTGGCTAACGTCAATGCAGCACTTAAGGAAGATTTAGGCGAAATTGATAAAACTAGTCAATTAATATCAAAAAGTGAATTAGGATTTGCGACTATCAAGTCTAACCAAAATGCTATTTTATGTGGGTCCATGTGGGTCAATTCCTGCTTTAAAAAACTAAATAATAAAATAAAAATTAATTGGCTTGTATCTGAAGGTCAATCAATTAAAAAAGGTCAAACAATATGCCAGATACAAGGTAGATATATTGAGATATTGGCTGGAGAAAGAGTTGCTTTAAATTTTCTACAAACTTTATCTGCTACAGCAACAGAAACGAATACTATGGTTAAATTAATTAAAAAATATAGCGCCAAGATCTTTGACACACGAAAAACTATTCCAGGACTTCGTATCGCTCAAAAATATGCAGTTAGAATTGGCGGGGGGGAGAATCAAAGACTGGGACTTTACGACCAAATATTAATTAAAGAAAATCATATCAAATCATTCGTAAATTTATCTGACTTATTAAATAAAGCTAAACTTGATAATGAATTTGATAAAATTCAAATTGAGGTTGAAAATCTTTCACAACTGAAAAAAGTATTAAACTATGGAATAAAAAATATATTGCTTGATAATTTTAATACCTCTAAAATAAAAGAAGCAATTAAAATTAATAAAAATAGAGCAATACTCGAGGCATCAGGAAACATCAACAGAAAAAATATTATTAATTTTGCAAAAACAGGTGTACCTAGAATATCTGTCGGGTTTATTACAAAAAATATTCATTCAATTGATTTTTCAATGAAAATTCACCGTAATTAGGTCGCTTTGAATTGACCAAATAGGTGCAAACAAGGTATTCTACCCATTTATAAAGACCTATTCTTTCATGAAACCTGAAATTATCACTGGCGCAGAAATTGTTATTCGCTCTCTTCAAGAAGAAAGCGTTAAATTTGTATTTGGATATCCTGGAGGGGCTGTTCTAAATATTTATGATGCCATTTTTAAACAAACGCAATTCAAGCATGTGCTCGTTCGTCATGAGCAAGCTGCCGTGCATGCTGCTGATGCTTTTTCTCGTGCGACAGGCAAAGTTGGCGTTGCTCTAGTTACTTCTGGACCCGGAGCAACAAATGCTGTAACTGGGATTGCAACAGCCTTTATGGATTCAATTCCTATGGTTGTAATTAGTGGGCAGGTTCCAACCCACGCAATAGGTCAGGACGCTTTCCAAGAGTGCGACACTGTAGGGATTACTCGTCCGTGTGTTAAGCATAATTTTTTAGTTAAAGATATTAACAATATTGCATCAACAATAAAAAAAGCATTTTATCTAGCCGCTACTGGAAGACCTGGCCCTGTCCTTGTTGACATCCCAAAAGATATTACAGCTGAAGAAGCAGAATATATCTATCCCAAATCAATTTCAATGAGATCATATAACCCTGTAATTAAAGGTCATACTGGTCAAATAAATAAAGCTATTGAGCTTTTAGTAAATGCAAAAAAACCCATGGTTTATTCTGGTGGTGGTGTTGTTTTAGGAGACGCTTCAGAATCATTAACTAATTTTGTAAATGAATTAGGGTTTCCTGTCACTAGCACCCTAATGGGTTTAGGCGGCTTTCCGGCTTCTGATAATAAATTTCAAGGTATGCTGGGAATGCATGGAACATACCAAGCAAATATGGCAATGCAAGAATGCGATGTCTTACTTGCAGTGGGTGCCCGATTTGACGATCGAGTAATTGGTAATCCTGACAACTTTTTAGCAAAACCAAAAAAAATTATTCACATTGATATTGATCCTGCATCTATCTCAAAAAGAGTAAAAATTGATATTCCTATTGTTGGGGATGTTAAGAGTGTTCTTGAAGAGTTTATTTTGACTTATAAGGATATAAAAAAAACTCATGACAAATCAATTGCATCAGACTGGTTAGAGCAAATAAAAAAATGGGCCGATAAAGATTGTATGGCTTATAAAGATGATGGCTCACAAATTAAACCACAACGAGTAATACAAATGCTTCATAAGGTAACTAATGGTGATGCATTTGTGACCTCTGACGTTGGTCAGCACCAAATGTGGGCAGCTCAATACTACGCATTTGATAAACCAAGGCGCTGGATAAACTCCGGTGGGCTAGGAACAATGGGTGTTGGATTACCTTACGCAATGGGTTGCCAATTAGCATTTCCAGACTCTCAAGTAGCTTGTGTTACTGGTGAAGCGTCTATTCAAATGTGCATTCAAGAACTTTCTACTTGTAAACAATTTAATCTTCCCGTAAAAATTATTAACCTAAATAATCGCTATATGGGAATGGTCAGGCAATGGCAAGAATTTTTCTATGGTAATCGTTATGCAGAATCCTATATGGACGCTCTCCCTGACTTTGTAAAACTTGCAGAATCATATGGGCACGTAGGTATGAAGATTGAGAAATCTTCAGATATTGAACCGGCATTAAAAGAAGCATTTAGCCCCAAACTTAAAGAACGATTAGTGTTTATGGATTTTATTACGGACCAATCAGAGAATGTGTTTCCTATGATTGCTAGTGGAAAAGGCTTGTCAGAAATGATTTTAGCTGAGGACTTATAAATGAGGCATATTATTTCGCTGCTTATGGAAAATGAAGCCGGTGCATTATCAAGAGTTTCTGGGCTTTTTTCTGCAAGAGGATACAACATTGAATCATTGACTGTTGCCCCTACTGAGGATTCTACCTTATCTAGAATGACTATCATTACCAGTGGGTCAGATGAGGTTATTGAGCAGATTATTAAACAACTAAATAAGCTAATAGATGTAGTAAGGGTCCTTGACTTAAATGATGGTAAATATATAGAGAGAGAATTGATGCTTGTAAAAGTAAAAGCATCAGTACAATACCAAGACGAAATGAAAAGAATATCAGATATATTTAGGGGCAGAATAATTGATGTATCTGACAACACGTTCACAATTGAATTAACTGGTGCGACAAGCAAGCTTGATGCTTATATAGACAGTTTAGATAGCGATTCAATTATAGAAACAGTCCGAACCGGTGCCTCTGGCATTGGCCGAGGAGATAGGATATTAAAAATATAATTTTTTAAAGGAACAATATGAAGCGTTATTACGACCAAGATGCAGATTTAAGTATTATTAGAGGTATGAAAGTGTCAATCATTGGGTATGGCTCTCAGGGTCACGCTCATGCAAATAATTTAAAAGACTCAGGAGTTGAGGTGGCTGTTGGCCTAAGAAATGGTTCGGACTCTGCAAGAAAGGCCTCTGAATCAGGACTGACTGTTAAAACAATTGAGGAGGCAACGGCATGGGCTGATTTAGTTATGATTTTAGCTCCGGATGAGTTTCAAGCAAAAATTTATGAGGAAATTATTGAGCCAAATTTAAAGCCTTCGTCCATATTAGCATTTGCGCATGGATTAAATATTCACTACGAATTAATTAAACCTAGGCCTGATCTTGATATCATAATGATCGCACCTAAAGCTCCTGGCCATACAGTTCGTTCAGAGTTTGTAAAAGGAGGAGGAATACCTGATTTAATTGCCGTTCAACAGGATGCATCAGGAAAAGCTAAAGAAATTGCATTATCCTATGCCTCTGCAATTGGGGGTGGAAGAACAGGAATTCTAGAAACAACATTTAAGGATGAGACAGAAACTGATTTATTTGGAGAGCAAGTTGTATTGTGTGGAGGAACTACTGCTTTAGTTCAAGCTGGCTTTGAAACATTAGTTGAGGCCGGGTACGAACCTGAAATGGCTTACTTTGAATGTCTACATGAACTCAAGTTAATTGTTGACCTAATGTATGAGGGAGGCATCGCTAATATGCGTTATTCAATCTCGAATACAGCAGAATATGGGGATGTAACAAGAGGTCCAAGAATTGTTACGGATCAAACTAAGGCTGAGATGAAAAAAATTCTTGCTGAAATTCAAAATGGTAGCTTTACAAAAGAGTTTGTTAAAAATGTTGGGACTCTTCCAGAAAGAAGAGAAGTTCAAAAACAACACCAAATTGAAAAAGTCGGCGAATCACTAAGATCTATGATGCCTTGGATTAAAAAAATAGTTGATAAATCAAAAAATTAATTGAATCTTAGTCAAATTTATTCGCTTATAGCAAAAGAAGGCTGGCCATTTTTATTGGCTGGTTTTCTATTAGCCCTCCTTAGCTCCTATTATCAATTATCAGTATCTTGGATTTTTTGGGTTCTTTTCTTTTTTATGCTCCAGTTTTTTAGGGATCCTGAACGTGAGGTCATTAATAGAGAAAATATTGTAACTTCAGCTGCAGATGGAAGAGTTATTGCAATTGAAAAAACATTAGACCCCTATCAGAAAAAACAATCTATTAAGGTCAGCGTGTTCATGAATGTCTTTAATGTGCACTCAAATAAAATTCCAATATCTGGAGAAATTGTTGATAAATTCTACTACCCCGGAAAATTTGTAAATGCATCACTCTCAAAAGCTTCTTTGGAAAATGAAAGATGTGCAATTATTATTAAGACAAAAGATAAAAAAATTATTACATGTGTCCAAATTGCTGGCCTAATAGCCAGAAGAATACTGTGCTACGCGAAAAAAAAGGATCAGGTAAACCTTGGAGAGAGATATGGCTTTATTCGATTTGGATCGAGGGTAGATTTATATCTTCCATTAAACGCCTCAGTCAAAGTAATTTTGGGGCAGAAAGTTAAAAATGTAGAGACTATAATCGCAACTCTCTAATCATTTTTTGAAAGATGTTCCCAAAGTTCATTTAAAGCTTGTTCATAAACCTCCCGTTTGAAATCAATTATCTGATCAATTGGTGACCAAAATTCATCCCATCTCCATGCATCAAATTCAGGCTTATTTGTATTTTTTAGGAATATATTAGACTCATTACCAACTAGTCTTAGTAAAAACCAAATTTGCTTTTGACCTTTATACTTATCTCGCCAATCACGTCTTACCCAATCTTTAGGAACATCATAGCGGAGCCAATCCTTAGTTCTCGCAATAATTTCTACATGTTCAGGGCCTAGGCCAACCTCCTCCATGAGCTCTCTGTACATTGCCTTTTTTGGGGACTCGCCTTCGTTTATTCCGCCTTGAGGAAATTGCCAAGCATCTTCATCGGCTCTCTTAGCCCAAAGTACCTTATTTTCATTATTACAAATAATAATGCCAACATTAGGTCGATATCCCTCATTGTCAATCATGAATGCTATCCTTATATTAAATTACTCTTTAAATTACATTTTTCCATATAAAAGACTTTTTTAATAGCAAACATTTATGAATTTTACTTTCTTAATAAAAATACTGCCAATTCCTTTATTAATTTTACTTGTTACTGCAATTATTATTGCCCCAACAAAAAGTAAGGGTGAGAGCTTTGCGTATATAACTAATCAAGGTGAAGACACAGTCTCAGTAGTAAACTTAAATAATCTAACTGTCCAAAAAAAAATTGATGTAGGAGATAGTCCGCTAGGAGTTGCAATTATTGACTCGAAAGAACTAGCAATTATTGGTAATGTAGATAGCCAAAATTTATCAATAATCGATCTTAAAATAAATGAAGTTATAAATACAATAAAAATTGATACAGCCCCATTAGGTCTAACCTCTAATCCATCTGGAGAAGAGGTATTTATTACCAGTTGGTTTAAAAGTCAGGTGCTTGTTTTATCAACCAAGGACTTTTCTGTTACAAAAGCATTCAATGTAGGAGCAACCCCTTCTGGCATTGCATTTAATAAAAAATATAATTTTATTGTCATAACAAGTCGAGATGCAAATCTAGTCGAAATATATAATGCAACTGATTACAGTTTGCAAAAAAAAATTAAGGTTGGTAGTCATCCATATGGAATTTCAACATCCGATAAATTTATTTATGTTGCTAATGTGTACGATGATACTATCAGCATTATTAATATATTCAATTGGGAGCAGAAAGTAATCAAGGTTGGATTGCACCCATATAACGTAATCTCATATAAAGACAAGGCCTATGTTACAAATGCACAAGGAGATAATGTAAGCGTTATTGACCTAAATACATTTAAAGAAATTAAAAAAATTAATACAGGGGAGACGCCAGAAAATATTAGCGTTGATAAACTTCATGATAATTTAATCGTAAGTAACTGGGGTTCTGACTCCATCACTATAATTGACATAAAAACACTCAAACCAGTAAAGCAAATTAAAACTGGTCTCCAAAGTCGTGCATTTGGACAATTTATTTATACAAAATAGCTTATTCCAAAGAAATTGAAAGTAGTTTGTAGTAAAATCACGCAATCAACATAAAATTAAAGAGGATTTTTACAGATGAAGAAGTTAACGTTATTTATAACAGCAATTTTATTTTCAGTTTCAGTTTCAGTTTTCGCTCATGGGCCAACGCCTCAAAAAGTTCAGGAATCGGTAACAGTAAATGTTTCCCTTGATAAAGCATGGGCCCTAGTTAAGGACTTTGGTGCAATAGATAAATGGCATCCATCAGTAAAAGATACAAAAATTGAAAAAAGAGGTGAAGATACCTACCGAATACTTACTCTAGAATCAGGTGATAAGCTTGAAGAAAAATTTAGGTCGATTGATGAAGATCTAAAAAAAATAAAATGGGAAATAACAAAAGGTAAAGTACCATTCACTGATTTCAACTCGTACATGATAGTAACAAAAGGTGCTAACGCTAACGAATCAATAATACAGTGGACTGCAAGATTTTATCGTACTTACAAGCTTAACCCCCCGATACCAGAAGGACAAGATGATGCAACAGCAAAGGCTGCAGTTCAGGGGATTGTGGATAATGGTATAGCCGGCCTGAAAAAAACTTTAGAATCAAAATAATGCTTAAGTATTTTATAGAGAGCGGATTATTTAATCCGCTTTTTTTATGCTAGTCATTAATAGACAAGAAAATCCAAAGGCACTTGTTGTATGGCTACATGGGCTTGGTGCTGATAGTTCCGACTTTAAGGATATAGTTGGAAGGTTAAATTTACTAGAGATTGAATTTATACTACCTAATGCTCCCTTAAGACCAATAACAATAAACCAAGGTCTTTCAATGAGAGGTTGGTATGACATTAAAGGTACACACAAATCTATTGATTTTAACTACCAAGATGACCCTGGGCTTATTTCATCCATGAGAAGAATAGAAGAAATTATTACCGAAAGAATGAGGCAATTAGATAAGAAAACAAAAATTATTATTGTAGGGTTTTCTCAAGGTGGGGCTCTTGCATTATATACAGGGCTATCGTCTGAAATTAAATTTGATGGAATAATTTCTTTATCTGGATATCAGCCAAAAATCTTAAACAAGGATCCTATTAAAAAAAATATTCCTATTTTAGCAATGCATGGCAAGCATGATGATATTATTGATGTAAATATTGCAAAATTAAGTTATAAAGATAATTCACCGGAAAGCTTTAATTTCAAAATTTATGAAATGGGCCATGAATTAATTGATAGCCAACTCCTAGACATCCAAAAATTTTTATTAGGTATTAAAGATTATGACTGAAAAAAAAATAGGTATTGAATCAATTCTGAAGCAGCTAGAGAAAATTGTCACTCAGATGGAGGAAGAAAATTTAAACCTTGAAGATACATTAAAATCTTATGAAAATGGAATATCGCTGGTTAAAGAGGCACAAGAATCTCTAAATAAAATCGAGGAAAAAATTCAAATTTTATCTGAAAATAATGAGCTTAATAATCTAGATCTCGATGAGTAATATGTCTGATAATTGGATTGCATTAAATCAAAGTAGAATAAATAAAATTTTGATAAACTTCTTTAATTCTCAGGATAATAACTCAATACTTCATAATGCATGTAGTTATAGTGTTTTGAATGGGGGGAAAAGAATTCGTTCGCTCTTAGTTTATGCGGTTGGGAGTATTGCTAACACAGATATAAAAATATTAGATCAGATTGCAATTACTTTTGAATTAATCCATGCATATTCACTTATCCATGACGATCTCCCATCTATGGACGACGATAATTTAAGAAGGGGCAAAGAAACCTGCCATATAAAATACAATGAAGCCCAAGCTATTTTAGCAGGAGATGCTCTTCAGGCACGCGCATTTGAATTACTCTCATCACCAGAATTTAAGCTAAGTATTTCAAAGAAAATATCCATCATAAATATTCTCTCAAGAGCTATTGGAGGAGCTGGAATGGTACTTGGTCAATCTGAGGATATTGAGTCAATAAACTGTTCACCAGATTTAAAATATTTAGAGGAGTTACAAGAGTTAAAAACAGGTTTGTTAATTCAAGCTGCCTGTGAAATTAGTTATCTAACAGCAAAAAAAATAGATAAAAAAACACAAAAATTAGTAAAAAAAATTGGGTTATTGATAGGTAGAATCTATCAGATAACAGATGATATTTTAGATTACGAGTCAAACACAATAACTCTTGGAAAAACAGCTGGAAAAGACAAAAAAGATAATAAGGTCACATATGTATCACTTATTGGACTTAAGAAATCAAAAGAAAGAAATAGTTCTTATTTTTCTGAACTTAAAAAATGTGTGGAAGCCCTCCCTTCTAATTCAAAGAATATGATGACTCTAATTAATTACATATACTCCAGGGCTTATTAAATGGCTGTTATTGATGACATTAATTACCCATCTGATATAAAGAAACTATCACGTGATGAGCTAAAAATACTAGCCAAGGAAATAAGGGAATTTATTATTGATAGCGTCTCAGAGACAGGAGGACATCTCTCATCTAATTTAGGTGTTATCGAGCTAACTATTGCACTTCACTATGTCTTTAATGCTCCTAAAGATAAACTTATATGGGATGTTGGCCACCAAACTTATACTCATAAAATTCTAACAGGTAGAAAAAAACAGATGCATACCCTTAGAAAAAAAAATGGTTTATCAGGTTTTCCTAATAGAAATGAAAGCCCATATGACGAATTTGGTGCGGGTCATTCTAGTACTTCAATATCTGCAGCTCTCGGTATCGCAGAAGGTTTAAAAAAAACTAAATCAAAAAATCGTGCTATTGCAATCATTGGTGACGGTGCTATGACTGCTGGCATGGCTTTTGAAGCACTAAATAATGCTGGGAACTCTGAGAATGATTTGTTAGTTATATTAAATGATAATGATATGTCTATCTCGAAAAATGTTGGGGCACTAAATAATTATCTAGCTAAATTATTATCAGGGAAAATCTATGGTGGATTTAAGTCAACAGGTAAAGCCCTCCTATCAAAAGCCACTCCTATTCTTGAGTTAGCAAGAAAAACAGAGGAGCATATTAAAGGCATGGTAATTCCAGGAACTTTATTTGAAGAATTTGGATTTAACTATATAGGTCCAATTGATGGCCATGATATTGATGCATTAATTGATACACTTTCAAATATTAAGTCCCTTAAAGGACCACAATTTTTTCATGTAGCAACAAAAAAAGGATACGGCTATAAGCCAGCTGAGGACAATCCAAACATGTATCATGGTGTCAGCAAATTCAATGCTAATAATGGAAATACGGAAAAAATAAATTCTCAAAAAACATTTACTGAGATTTTTTCAGATTGGATTATGGCCCAAGCAAAATCTAAGAAAAAATTATGTGCCATTACACCAGCTATGTCAGATGGTTCTGGTCTAACACTCTTTTCTGAAAAATACCCTGATCGCTTTTATGATGTTGGAATTGCTGAACAGCATGCTCTAACATTTGCAGCTGGTCTTTCTCTTAGTGGTTATAAGCCTGTTGTGGCAATTTATTCTACATTTATGCAAAGGGCATATGATCAATTTATTCATGACATCGCTATTCAAAATATACCAATGTTATTTGCAATAGATCGTGCCGGAATTGTTGGTGCGGATGGAGCTACTCATTCCGGAAACTTTGATATTTCTTTTCTAAGATGTATTCCTAATATTGTTTTAATGGCGCCATCTAATGAGAATGATTGTTACCATATGCTTACACTAGGGTATCGGTATGAGGGAATTTGTGCCGTACGTTATCCAAGAGGCTATGGTACCGGTCAATCAATTACGAAAAATAATAAAATATTAATAGGTAAAGCAAAAAAAGTACAAGCAGGAAAAGATATTGTAATTTTATGTTTCGGGCCTCTCTTAGAGACATGTAAGGCTGTGGCAATAGAATTAAATGCAAGCCTTATTGATATGCGATTTATTAAACCAATTGACGAAACTATTATTGTTAAAAATGCTCTATCACATAAGCTGTTAGTTACAGTTGAAGATAATACACTTAAAGGTGGGGGTGGTTCTGCTGTCCTTGAGGTATTAAGTGCAAAACAAATAAGCTGTAAGACCCTTTGTTTAGGTATTCCGGATAAGTTTTTAGAGCATGGATCTCAGGATGAGGTTTATAAGATTTGTGGTTTAGATAAAGATGGTATTTTAAGTAAAATTGTTAATCATATTAACAGGTGATAAAATTAAATTTTATAGAAGGAAGATATTAAAATTATGAACAGCCCCACCTCACCAGATCTTATTGAAGATGTTCAAGGTTCCGAAGATAAAAGACATCTTGATATTGATCAGGTCGGTATTAAATCAATAAAACACCCAGTTATTGTAAAAGATAGGTCTGGTGGCGCCCAACATACAGTTGCAAATTTTAATATGTACGTTCATTTGCCTCATAACTTTAAAGGGACACACATGTCCCGATTCGTCGAAATTTTAAACGAACATCAAAAAGCTATTTCAGTTGAATCATTTGAAAAAATTCTCAGAGAGATGCTGGACCGTCTAGAATCAAAATCTTGTGATTTGGAAATGACATTTCCATATTTTATCAATAAAGCTGCCCCTATTTCTGGGGTTGAAAGTTTACTTGATTATGAAGTTAGTTTTATTGGCCAAGTTATTAATGGTAAATTTATTAATACAACGAAAGTGGTAGTTCCAGTTACCAGCCTTTGTCCCTGCTCTAAAAAAATATCTGACTATGGGGCACATAATCAAAGATCTCATGTAACAGTTACTGTTCAAACTAATGATTTTGTCTGGGTTGAAGATATTATTGAAACCATAGAAAACCAAGCATCTAGTGAATTATTTGGCTTACTTAAAAGGCCAGATGAAAAATATGTTACTGAGAAAGCATATGATAATCCTAAATTTGTTGAAGATATGGTTAGAGACATTGCAAAGGCACTTAAAAATAACAGCAAAATTGATAAATTTATTGTGGAATCTGAGAACTTCGAATCAATTCATAATCATTCAGCCTACGCTTTAATCAAGGGGAGTAATTGATTTAGGCGGTATTGTGTCAGGATAATTCTTTAATCCGAGGTATATTACAATAAATCCTAATAATGGTAATAGAGATGAGAGCATAAACGTTAAATTTGCCCCATAAGCATTTATCATTAATCCACCACCAATCCCGCCTACAGCTCCACCTACCCCATAAGTAACGCTATTATAAATTGACTGACCTCTCGCATGATGATCTTTATTAAAGAAATATTCAATAATTTGTATTGATGCAACATGAAAGCTACCGAATGTTGCTGCATGAAGTATTTGTGCAAATATAATAATATAAATATTATTAACAAAACTCCCAATAAGAAAAAATCTTAAAATCGCTAGAGCTAGACTAATTAAAAGTATTTTTTTTAAATTTATTTTTGTAAGGATTTTTGGCATTAATATAAATATAAATATTTCAGAAATAACACCAATCGACCATAGCACTCCAATAGTAAAACTTGAATAATTATTCTCTGTTAAAAATATAGAATAAAAGTTATATAGGAGCCCATGAGAAGAAACCATTAACCCAGACCCAAGTAACATTGCAATCACCTCTCGACTCTTTATTACTTTTAAGATTGATCGTTTGATAGGATAAATGAACTGTTCTTTTTTTTCAGGAATATAAAAAGATAAAATAAATATTGTTAATTGAGCTAAAAGAAGTGCATAAACTAAGGTTTTAATGCTAAATAAATCAATTAGATAACCTAAAAAGAATGCTGCCGTTATAAAACCAACAGAACCCCAAAGCCTAATTTTACTATAGCTATTATTCTCTTTACTTGCCGACAAATGCGATAAAGTTAGCGACTCTGCTAGCGGGATTGTAGAGCTTGTAAATATACTCATAGCCATCATTGTAAAAAACATAAGGTAGAAAGTATCTGCCCAAAAAACACCAAAAAAACCTAATACCCCAAGGAATGATGAGAGCCTTATCCATTTAGCCCTCTGACCAGTATAATCAGCTAGCCAACCCCAGAAATTAGGCGCAATAATTCTACTAAAATGAAAAAGTGATAATAAAACACCAATTTCTATGGCATTAAAATGTAAATCCTGCAGATATAATCCCCAATATGGAGTAAATAGACCTACAAAGAAATAGTAAAAGAAATAGAAGCGAGAAAGTCTCCAATGAAGCGTGGAGGTCACAATTTAAAAGGTGTAGATCTTTTAACATCCATATTTTGTGCCCTGTCTCTTAAAATTTGGTCCATTAAGACTAATGCCATCATTGCTTCTGCTATTGGAACAGCGCGGATTGCCACACATGGATCATGTCTTCCGGTTGTTTTCATTTCAACAGGATTGCCTTTTTCGTCAATTGAGTCACGATTTTGCGGAATACTAGAAGTCGGTTTAAATGCTATATTAACCTCAATATTTTGACCTGTTGAGATACCTCCCAGTATTCCTCCTGCATTATTAGTTTTGAATCCACTATCAGTTATTTCGTCACTATGGTCTGTACCTTTTTGTATGACACTTTGGAACCCGGCACCAATTTCTACACCCTTAGTAGCATTAATACTCATCATAGCCGATGCTATTTCTGCATCTAATCTTCCAAAAATAGGTTCTCCAAGGCCAATAGGAACATTTTCAACCTGAACAAATATTTTTGCTCCAACTGAGTTTCTATCTGACCGAACTGCTTCTAAATAGGTCTCTAAAGACTCTACAACTGAATTATCTGGGGCAAAAAAAGGATTTTTATTTACAGCATTCCAGTCTTTAATAGAAATATCTATCTCTCCAAGTTGAGTCAAGCATCCTTTAATATTGATTTTAAAGTTTTCCTTCATCCATTTTTTGGCAATTGCTCCAGCAGCAACTCTAATAGCAGTTTCTCTAGCACTTGATCTTCCGCCTCCACGATAGTCTCTTATTCCATATTTTTGGTGGTAAGTAAAGTCAGCATGACCTGGTCTAAATGTATCTTTAATTGTGGAGTAGTCTTTACTTCTTTGATCTTTATTTCGTATAATAAATCCAATTGGAGCTCCAGTTGTTTTACCTTCAAAAACACCAGAAAGAATTTCTACCTCATCATCTTCTTTTCTTTGAGTAACAAATTTTGATGTTCCAGGCTTTCGTCTATCTAAATCAATCTGCATATCAGCCTCATTTAAATCCATTCCTGGTGGGCAGCCATCTACAATACCGCCTATTGCTGCACCATGGGACTCTCCAAATGAGGTTAGAGTAAATAATTTTCCGAATGTATTTCCAGACATAATTACCTTAAAATTTTAATCAATCTAAATTATATCACTCAGAAGCCTTAAAATATTCTAGGATTCGATAACCACATATTCACCTGGTATTAATTTATCAAGCTTATAGTCACCAATAGCAACTCTAATCAGTCGAAGAGTTGGGTTAGAAATGGCAGCAGTCATTTTTCTTACCTGTCTATTCTTTCCTTCTGTTATTTTTAATTCTATCCAACATGTGGGAATCTTCTTTCTCTCCCTTATTGGAGTTGATCTCTCCCAAATGTTTGGGGCTTCAATTAGTTGAATTTTAGCTGGCTTAGTAACATAATTTTTTATTTGAACGCCTTTCCTTAACTCATTTAACGCATCCTCATTTGGAATATTTTCAACTTGCGCCCAATATGTTTTATAAATATTACTTTCTGGTTTAGATAATTTGTTCTGTAAATGGCCATTGTCAGTTAAAATAAGTAATCCCTCGCTATCAGAATCAAGTCGACCAATAGGATATATATTTTTAAATGGGATATAGCGACTTAATGACTCATATTCATCATGTGGAGTAAACTGACTAATTACCCCATAAGGTTTATTAAATAATAAAATCATAAATTACTAGAGAGAGATAATAAATATATGGCTAGCAAAATTAAAATTCCTGTAAATGGACGAGCAATAAATGTTAATTCTAACTTAAAGTTAGATGTTCCAAGTAATCCAATCATACCCTTTATTACTGGTGATGGAATTGGATCTGATATAACCCCCGTTATGCGAAAAGTTATTGATGAGTCTATAAAAAAAGCATACGGGAATACAAAAAAAATTGCTTGGATGGAAGTTTATGCTGGTGAAAAGGCAACTAAAATTTATGGTGACAATGTATGGCTCCCAAAAGAAACAGTTCAGGCATTAAAAGACTATAAAGTATCGATTAAGGGTCCGCTAGCAACGCCTATAGGCGGAGGTATACGCTCTCTTAATGTTACTTTAAGACAAGAGCTTGATTTATTTGTATGTCTAAGACCTATAAGATATTTTGATGGTGCACCCAGCCCATTAAAACGGCCTTATGATACTAATATGGTTATATTTAGAGAAAATACAGAAGATATATATGCAGGTATAGAATTTCCATCAAATTCGAATGAGACAAAAAAAATTATCGAATTACTTCACTCATTCGGAGTAAGCAATAAAATAAGGTTCCCCGATACATCTGCGTTAGGAATTAAACCTGTTTCAAAAGAAGGGAGTCAAAGGTTAATTAGGAAGGCAATAGAATATGCCTTAAGAAATAGCCGGAAATCCGTAACCCTGGCACACAAGGGAAATATAATGAAGTACACGGAAGGTGGTTTTAGGGATTGGGGTTATGAACTTGCCAAAAAAGAATTTGGAGCTGTTGAAAATAATGACGGCTATTATGAAATAACAGCTAATAAAAAAATTAATGGAATTACTAATAAACTTATCGTTAAAGATATGATCGCTGATGCATTTCTTCAGGATATTCTACTAAATCCTAAAGATCATGACGTTGTTGCCACCTTAAACCTAAATGGTGATTACATATCTGACGCATTAGCAGCTCAAGTTGGGGGAATCGGAATATCACCAGGGGCGAATCTATCTGATACAACTGCGATATTTGAAGCAACACATGGAACAGCCCCATCAATAGCAGGAATGAACATAGCAAATCCAAGCTCAATTATTTTATCAGCACAAATGATGCTTAAGCATATTGGATGGAACGAAGCCTCAGAAACTATAAACAGATCTTATGAAAAAACACTTAAAGAGCGAAAGATGACATCAGACTTAGCCGCGCAAGTTGACGGGTGCAAATCATTGACAACTAAAGAATTTGCATCTGCATTAATTGCAAATATGTAAAAAAAAGGCTCTTTTTAAAAGAGCCTGTTTCATAACCTAATCAGCTGGTTGGATGTTTGAAGCTTGCTGACCCTTAGGACCATCAGTAACTTCAAAAGACACTCTCGCGCCTTCTTTTAAACTTTTGTATCCCTCATCAACAATAGCTGAAAAGTGAGCAAATAAATCATCACCACCATCATCGGGAGTGATAAAACCAAAACCTTTTGAATCATTAAACCATTTAACTGTTCCTGTAGCCATTACGATAAATCCTTTACAAATTTGGGAGGCACCCTAAAGCTTGAATTCCGCAAGAATGTGAAAATTAAAATAAATTAAGCAACACAAAGTCATTTATATAAAAAACAAGCGCCTTGAAGAGTTTTTTACGCGTATTCATTTAATATGTCAAGCAATTTTAATTTTTTAAAGACTAATCTATATATGCTTTTCTATCTCTTTTAAAGGAATGGCTCCTGGAATTTTCTTACCTGATGAAAATATAATTGTAGGGGTTGAGCTAATACCTAGGTCTCTCCCAAGCATCAATATATCTGAAATCGGAGTTTTACAATCACCTTTATTATTAGCCATTTTATTTTTTAACATGTAGTCGTTCCACGCTTTTTCTTTATTTCCTGCGCACCAAATTTTTTTTGATCTTATCTCCGCTTTTGGGTGAATCGCAAGTGGAAATAAAAAGGTATAGATTGTAATATTATCTAATTCTGAGAGCGCTTCTTTTTCTAATTTCTTACAAAATGGGCAATCTACATCAGAAAAAACAGCGATCTTTCTTTCTCCATTACCCTTAACAACTTTAATAGCTTTATCAAATGGAAGTTTTAGAAAATTAACTCTAGTTAACTCCTCAAGTCTATTACTAGTAATATCAATTTTAGTTTCAGGGTCAACCACTCTCCCCTCAACAATCAAGAAAGAAAACTCTTTATTTGTATAAATAATTTGGCCCGAAATAAGTACTTCATAAAGATCGTTAAAGTCTGTCTTTTGTACACTTTTAATTACTAAATCAGGATAGTTCTTATTAATTTTTTCTTGTAATTCTTTTTCATTCGATAATACTAATGATGAAAAAGTAAATAATAAAACAGTAAGTATGATCTTCATGTTGTTGCCTTTTTTATAAAAAAATTTTTAATAGAGTGATTTTTATCGACCAACCTTAGCCCTTCTAGAGTTATTTCTTGAATTACATTATTTGGCGAAGAAAATAACCATTGCAATGATGTTGTTAATTTTGAGAATTGCTGGATATCGAGTCGTCTAGAACGCTCATATTTTCTCAAGAATCCTTTTATTCCAATATCAACATACTTAGTTGTCTTTATCATTTTCTCTAAACTCCTAATATCTCTAATTCCTAAATTTAATCCCTGACCTGCCATAGGATGGATGGTATGTGCCGCATCACCTAAAAGTAAAATTCTTTTATCAAATAAACTTTCTGATAAAACTTGTTGAATTGGAAAGTAACTTCGTTTACCAATGCTTAATATTGATTGCATATCAATATTGATTCTTGATTTAAATTCAATTGTGAAGCTTTCATCATCAAATGCTCTTAATTTATCAGCAAGCTTATCATCGCATGACCAAACTACAGATATTTCATTTTTGGATATTGGCAACAGTGCTAAAATACTATCACCAAAAAAATATTGTTTTGCATGATTTGCTTCATTCTCATCTTTGATAAAATTAAAAGTAATTGCCTGCTGAAAAAAATCTTTTCTATTTTTTTTAATTTTATGTTGGCATATATCATCAAAATTAGCGCTATCACACCAAAGGCAAATTTTTGAGTAAATGTCGTCTTCATTGTTAGTAATTTTTATATGATCTTCATGATTCTCCATCATTATTTCATTTTTATATAAAATTTTTATGGCCGATTCATTAAGTGATAAATCTATAGCTTCCGATAAGTCTTTTTCTTTTACCATAAAAGCTAGTGCATTTTTATAAGAGTCATTCGAATTAAATCTTAGAATTTCTTGTTCGCTTCGATAATAAATATCAATTTTTTTTATCGGGTAACTCGGTTTAATAAGAAATTCTGAGAGCCCAATATTTTTAAACCATGTCATTGATGATGGGGCGATTGCAAAAATCTTATTAAGTGGTTTAATCTTTTTATTTATCACTCGAACAACTTCGAATCCTTTATTAGCTAACATTTTTGATGTCAAACCAGCGACTATTCCACCGCCTAAAACAATAATAGGTTCGGAGTTTTTATTTTCCATAACTCATTTTCTGAACAAATTTTTTCTTTAATATTGGAGTACAGTCCAATATTGCTAAAGCTAAACCCCTTAATTTATTAATTCCAATAAAATCATTTGTAAACAATGTAGTTAATCCTTCTGTTATTTTCAACATGCTCTCTGTTTCTATTTTTCTTGATTCTAAATAATTTTTTATTAATTCATCTGAAGTTTGTATTATTTTATTATTAATAATTAGTTCTGATAATGACAAAGCATCTCTTAGTCCTGTATTTAACCCCTGACCTGCAACGGGATGCATTATTTGAGCTGCATTTCCAATAGCCACAACATTTTTATTATGGACAGTCACGATTGATGACTGAACTAAAGAAAAACTAACCCTTTTTTCACAAGATTCAAATTGCCCTACTCTTTCTCCAAATTCTTCCTGTAGTGCTTTTAAAAAGTAGTTTTTATCTAATGCAACCAGGTTATTTATTTTATCCTTAGGGCCAGTCCAGACCAAAGAATAAGCCCCTTGATGATTGGGTAAAAGTGCGATTGGACCGCTAGATGTAAATCTTTCAAATGCAATATTTTTATGGGGTTTATCAGAATACACCTGAGTAACTATGGCTAGATGATCGATTATCTTTTCTTCTCTTGCTATGCTTAATCCATCTATACGAGAATGTCCTCCATCAGCCAAAACAAGTAGATTACAATCAAGAGTTAATAGTTTACTAGCTTGATGACAAATAATTTTCTGTTTATCTTCTTTTATTTCATCAATTTTTTCTACTTTGGTCTCATAAAATAATGTTATTTTTTTTTGTGCCATTATTTTTTCTTCTAGGGCTACTATTAGGTCTCCATAAGTTACGATATAGCCTAATGCTTCTGTATTAAATTCATCAGCGCTCAATTTAGAGCGCCCAAATGTACCTTTTTGAGATGTATGTATAGACTTAATTGGAATAATTTTATCTTCTATATCATTCCATATATCAATTTTTTCAAGGATATATCTACTACTAGCTGATAACGCTAATGCACGTTTATCATTTTTTCTTTCGAATACCGGACGGCTCTCAACCAATGAAATAGAATTATTCGATGTAGAGCTAAGCAGTGAAAAAATTAAACCAGCTGGACCAGCGCCAATAATTACTATTTGCTTAGTCATTTTTTTTACCAACAAGCATTTCTAAGTCAGATATTTCTTTTGGGGCTTTTTTTGTTAGCACCACAGGATTACTTTTATCAATAAGAACATCATCTTCGATCCGAACTCCTATTCCCCAAAATTCTTTTGGGGTATTTTGGCTTGGCTGAATATAGCATCCAGGCTCAATAGTTAATACGTTTCCATCAATTAATTTAATTGATTCGCCATCGGTGTCTACATAATCTCCTGCATCATGAACATCTAGACCTAACCAATGACTCGTACGATGCATAAAAAAATCTTTATACGTTTCTTTCTCTTCAATTTCATCTCGACTTCCATTGCATAATCTTAAATCAATTAGCCCATCAATAATTACACTCAATGCAGCTTTATGTGGCGCATTAAAAAGCTTTCCACTCCTTGCTTCTTCGATTGCTTTTTTCTGGGCTAGTAAAACCATCTCGTAGATATTCTTTTGGGCTGGAGTAAATTTTCCATTTATTGGATATGTTCTCGTTATATCCGAGGCATACAACTCATATTCACACCCAGCATCGACTAACAATAAATCTCCACTTACCATCTTTTGATTATTAGTAATGTAATGAAGTGTACAAGCATTTTTACCACCTGCAACAATTGATTGATAAGCAGGGTCCCCTGCTCCATTTTGGATGAAATGATTGAGAATTTCCCCCTCAACTTGATACTCATGTTGACCAGGTAGAACATTTCTCATTCCTTGAATATGGGCTTCTGAAGCAATATCAGCAGATTTCTGCATTAATTTTATTTCATATGGGCTCTTAACAACTCTCATAGGGTCTAAAATACTTGCTAAATCAACAACCATCTCAGGAGTGCGAATACCTGATCTTTTTTGTTGTTTATTGAAATTAATCCATTTATTAATTAGTTTCTGCTGTTTTGGAGAGTTATCTGATAATGTAAAAATCTTTTTTCGATTTGCTATTAATTTAATAGCTATTTCGTTTATCTTTTCAAGCGGATGGGCCTCTTCAATAAGGAATGTTTCTTTTGCTTCAATTGGGCCATATATAAAACCATTCCAAATCTCTTTTTCTTTATTCTTTTGTTGACAAAATAAGACTGAAAAAGGTGTCTTTCCACCTACCACAAACAAAACTGCATCTGGTTCTGGAAAACCAGATAAATAATGAAAGTAACTGTCAGACCTGAATTTAAAGTGACTATCACGATTCCTTGAAATCTTTTCAGTATTAAATATTATAGCTACGCCATCTCCAACCTTCGACTGAAGAAGACTTCTTCGTTTATAAAATTCGTTATATTTTGATTTTGATTTCAATTTATTTAATTCTTTATATTTAACATAAAAATATTATAAGTTATCTTGACCCATTAATCTCTCAGGGGTTCCAATATCAATCCATAAACCATTGAATAGCGTTCCTTTTATTAATTTTTTTTCGATCTTTTTTTTCAATACATCTGATAATTTAATAAGTTTATTATCAGGTAATTCATAAAAAAAATTATGGCCATAAAGTGCTACCCCTGAAAAGGTTTTTTTTATAATCCCATCATTAAAAACTTCTCCATTGTTACTTAATAAAAAATCTCCAGTAGGGTTATGTGCTGGATTTTTAACAAAAAATAGGAGCGCCTCAATATTATTTGGAAGATCATATTCATATAGCTCGGTATAATCCATATCCGAATAGATATCACTATTTATAACCAAAAATGGGTCTGATTTAAGTAAAGGCAGTGCATTTTTAATGCCTCCTGCAGTTTCTAGGACTGGATTTTCCTCTGAAAATAAAATCCTTACACCCCATTTAGATCCATTCCCAAGATAGCTTTTAATTTTGTCCGCCAGATAGGAAACATTAATTACTATATCTTTAAATCCAGCTGTAGCTAATTTTTCAATATGCCAAACAATTAATGGCTTACCTTTAAAGATTAATAGAGGCTTTGGGGTCTCTTTAGTTAGATTACCCATTCTTTCTCCCCTACCTGCTGCCAATATCATCACAGATCTATTCATTTTACGATCACTTTATCCAATAAATTTCTCAAAGGAAATAAATTCTTATATCTACATATAGTATTCCATAAATATTTTTCAACTAATGGGATATCTTCCAGGTATTGATTTTTTTTATCACGAATAGATAGCCTTGCAAATATACCAAGAATTTTTAAATGCCTTTGTACCCCCATCCACTCAAAATCTTCATAGAAATCAGAGAAATCGTTTTGAACTGGTAGGTTTTCTTTCTTAGATTTTTGCCAATAACGAGCAGACTGATCAATTATAAACTCCTCATCCCATTCGATGTATGCATCTTTCAGTAATGAAACTAGATCATAAGTTATGGGGCCTACCAAGGCATCTTGAAAATCTAAAATACCTGGATTGTGTTTTATATCCGTTAAAAACATTAAATTTCTTGAATGGAAGTCTCTGTGAACAAAAACTTGGGGTTGGACACTTACTTTATTTACAATTAATTTAAAAGATTTCTCAAGGCCACTGATATCTGCTGTAGATAGTGAAATATTTTTATACTTAATAAGGTACCAATCAATAAATAGAGCCATTTCATCGTACAATTTTTGTTTATCGTAATGCTGCATTCTTTTCGTATCTATCTTCCTTTGAATGCAAATAAGAGCATTTACCGCATCTCCATATAGCTTAGGAGCATTATCTTTGTTAATAGCATCTAAATATGTCGTAGGACCAAAGTCATGCATTAAAATAACGCCTAATTCAATATCAAAAGCATATATTTTAGGTGCATTCACCTGAGTGTCTATTAGTCGATTAGCAACATCAATAAAACGCTGAATACTCTCTTTCTGTGGAGGTGCATCCATTAAAATATAGGCTTGATCATCTTTTGTAACTCTAAAGTATCGCCTAAAGCTAGCATCAGCTGAGGCAGCTTCCCACTGGAAATTTTCGCCTAAATAGCTATTAACCCACACTCTAATTTCTTGTTCTCTATTCACGCGATCCTCATTATTTCTCTATAATTATCGATTTTTTTTTAATACTTGAGTTATAATTCATAACTTACTGATTTATATATTACTTTTTAAAATAACCTTAAAGTACATAAGTGAACTAAATATGACTAAAATTACTATATCAGGTTTGGATTAATATTTTGTTGCGTTTAATATACATTTTTTTGTATTTAGCTTCATTGCTTGGGATTCATTCAGGGATCGCAACAGTCTATGCTGCCGAACTATTGGATCCCAATGAAATACTAATTGAGGGCGACTCGCTAGAGAATAAGATAGATAGAAAGCTAAAAGCTTCGGGTAATGCTATTCTAAAAAAAGGTAACAAGACTATTCAAGCGGACATTATAGAATATGATCAAATTTCAGATGAGCTATATGCTAGAGGCAATATAAAGCTTAATGCTAATACATCAACAATTACTGGGACAGAATTGGAATTGTCGATGGACTCGAACACAGGTGTTATACCAAATGCAACATTCATAACTAAACTGAATAATTCTGGCTCTGTTTTCAATAACAACATTAGAGGAACAGCATCATTATTGTTTATAGAAGGTGTAGATAAGAAAAAATTAGAGAATGCATCAATTACAACATGCGAAGCAAACCAAGATGATTGGTTTATTAATGCTTCTGAAATAGAAATTAACGAGAGATCAAAAACTGTTGATGCGACTAATGCAACCTTAGAGTTCAAAGGGATTCCAGTTTTATATTCCCCATTAGTAAATTTTTCATTTAATGATCAAAGAAAATCAGGTTTTCTAGCGCCAAGTATTGGAACTACATCTAGAAGTGGTTTTGAAACATCAGTTCCATATTATATGAATCTATCCCCAACTTCTGATGCAACTATTACTCCCCGCTATTTTAGTAAGCGTGGATTACAAGTTCAAGGAGAATACCGTTATTTGGACCAAAACTATAGCGGGATTAGTTCAGCTGAGATATTAAATAGTGACGATCATGCAGGTAATACAAGACGTTATTTAGTAAAAATTAACCACCAACACAAACTAGCTGAAGGCCTTACAGGAAGCGCTAGAATTGAAAAAGTTTCTGACGATAATTATTTCTCAGACCTTGAATCACTTATGTCAGTAACGAGTCAAGTAAGTTTACCTCAAGAGCTTAATTTAGATTATGTCAGTGAGGATTGGAACGTTAACTTAATTGCACAAAAATTTCAGAATTTATCTACTAGCTCTCCGTATGAAAGGCTTCCAAGTTTATCTGCCACTTACTCTAAAGTTAATGAAGGTGGTCTTGGGTTAACTCAGTATGAGACAGATCTAACTTTATCGATAACTCAGTTTGAGAGAAATAATGACTACATAGGATCAGATAACACAGAAGGTACACGATTTGTAGCAAAGCCGAGTATAGCCGCCCCTTTTGAAAAAAACTATGGATACATCATTCCTAAAATTAGCATGAATTTGAGTAGTTATGACCTGAATAATGGAAATGTCTCATCTAAACAATTTGCGATACCAACAATGTCTTTAGACAGTGGAATTTTTATTGATCGTCAGTTCAAAATTGGTGAAAATAACTTTACACAAACTCTAGAACCTAGGGCCTTTTATACCTATACCCCATACAAAGACCAATCAATGCTTCCTATGTTTGATACAGGATTACTTGACCTGAATCAGTATAGTATTTTTAATGAGAATCAATTTGCTGGAGGAGATAGAGTGATTGATGCCAATCAACTTACTTTGGCAGCAACATCAAGGTTTATAGATGATACTGGAACCGAAAGACTCTCTGGAACTCTAGCGCAAAGGTTTTATATTAGTGATAGAAAAGTTTTAAATGAAGTTAGATTTGCAAATTCAGTTTACCGAAGTGATTCAACAGATTTATTTATGCTAGCCTTTGCAAGACTTAACTCATCTTTAACAATAGATACTGAATTACAATATAATCCTGATGAGGGCTCAACAAACCGAGCAACTCTGTCAACTAATTTTTCTCCAGAACCAGGAAAATTAGTCGATGCTAGTTATCGATTAATTAGAAGTCCATCAGGAAGTGAAAATGACCTTAAACAAATAAATATTGCTGGGCAGTGGCCAATTGGAAAAGGTTACTCAACAGTTGGTAGATACAATTACGATATAAAGAAATCAGGTGTGGTCGAAGCTCTAGGGGGTCTGTCTTATGATGCAGGATGTTGGTCATCAAGTGTCTTACTTCATCGACTGTCGCTGGCAACAACTGAAAAATCAAATTACACACTTTTCTTTCAATTAGAATTAGGCGGCCTAGGTTCCCTTGGGACCAGCAAAGCCAGTTTAATAGACGTACTTAATAGAAATGTACCCGGATCGTACTCATCCTCGGATCTCCCAGATAAATTTAGGCAAGATAATTTCAATTGATCAATAAGAAAATCGTTACATTATTCTTCTGTATTGCATTAAATACACCATCCATATTGTTTAATCTAAAAGCTTATGAAGAATATGAGAGCCTAGATAGAGTAATAGCCGTTGTTGAAAAATCAGTTGTGACAAAAAATGAATTAGAAAGAGCAATAAATCTAATTATTATGCAATTCAAAAAAGCAAATAAACCAGTCCCTAGTCAAAATGTACTAATAAAAGAAGTATTAGATCGCTTAATTGAAAAAAAATTAATTACTCAATATGCAGAGTTAATTGGTATAAAAGTAGAAAACCAATACCTAGACAGCGTTATCAGCAATATCGCAAATAAAAATAATATAACAGTAGAAGAACTTCGAATCCAAATCCAGGATGAAGGTGGTAATTTTAATGAATTTAAGGAAGGTATTTCATATGAGCTACTTTTAAATCAAGTAAAAGAGAGAGAGATAACATCTAAAATTAATGTATCTAATTTTGAAATAGAAGATATGATAAAAAAAACAACTAACAAGGCCCTACCAGAATTTAAAATCTCGCATATTTTATTAAAGAAAGAAAATGGTTATGTGTTAGGAGAAGAAAAATTAAATGAAATTTTGAATCAATTAAAAACTGAAGCCTTCTCAAATGTAGCTATTAAAAATTCTCAGGGTCCGATGGCTAATAAAGGTGGGGTTCTTGGCTGGAAAAAAATTGATCAATTACCTGAGCTTTTTTCTAAGGAGATTACTAAAATGAGTATTGGGGATGTATCTGAACCTTTAGTATCAGGAAATGGAATCCATATTATTAGATTAGATGATGCTAAAAATAGTAATAAAAATAATAATAGGATTTTCTCTGAGCAATTTAATATTAGTCAAATTTTAATCAAAACAAATGAAGTAAATAATGAAGATGTCATAAAAAAGAAGCTGAAGAATATTAAAAATCAAATACTTGAGGGATTGAAATTCTCTGAAGCTGCATCTCAATTCTCTGAAGGACCTTCATCTTTATTGGAAGGAGCTTTAGGTTGGGTTGATAAGAACGCTATGCTACCAAATTATAAAAGTTCTGTAGAGTCATCAAAAATAGGTGAAGTAAGCGGTCCTTTTGCTACAGAAGTAGGCTGGGTACTCTTGCTAGTATCCGAAAAAAGGAATAAAGATATTACCGATGAAAAAAATAAATTAGCTGCAAAAATTGAGTTACTCCAAAGAAAAACACAAATTAAATATAATGATTGGTATGATTCACTTAAATCCCAAGTTCATATTGAGATCCTACTTAACGAATAAAATATATGTGTATTAAATTACCAAGCATTATTATAAATTCTGGGGAGCCTGCTGGTATTGGCTTAGATTTGTGTGTGTTTTTAGCATTTAAAAAATTTCCAGCAAAAATTACTATTATGGGTAACAAGGAAGCTCTCATTAGAAGAGCTAAATTACATAAAAAGAAAATTCATTTTACAAAAAATCTAGGTTTACATAAGGGTAATGGAGATATTCACCTTATAAATGTTCCCTATCATTCTGAAGTTGTAGCAGGCAAACCAAATCAAAAGAATTCGATGCTGCAATTAAAAATGATTGATTATGGAGTAAGCAATTGTCTAAATAAAAATTATGATGCACTCGTTACTCTTCCAATAAGTAAAGAAGTATTATCATCAAATAAATTAAAATTTACAGGACATACTGAATATATATCCAACCTATGTAAAACTTCTGACAAAGAAGTCATGTTACTTGCCAATCAAAAACTAAGGATAGCTTTAGTTACAACGCATGTTGCACTCTCTAAGGTCTCACGATTAATTACAAAAACTAAACTAACAAATGTTATTAAAACTCTTCATTTTGATCTTCAGAAACGCTTTAAAATAAAAAAACCGAAAATTATCATTACCGGGCTTAACCCACACGCTGGAGAAAACGGCAATTTTGGTAGTGAAGAAATAAAAGTAATTTTGCCAGTTATCGACTCTCTTAACAACCAAGGGTTTAATTTAATAGGTCCAGTTCCGGCGGATACTGCATTTGTCCCTAAAAATATAAAGGACGTAGATTGCTTTCTAGCAATGTTCCATGATCAGGGTCTGTCTGCATTTAAAGCACTATCATTTGGGCAGGGAGTAAATATTACTTTGGGGTTACCTATTATTAGAACCTCAGTTGATCATGGTACAGCGTTCAGCCTTGTAGGAACTAATGATATTGATCCAAAAAGTTTCTATCAAGCCATCGATATGGCAATTAATCTTGAAAAATGATTAAAGCCAAAAAAAAATATGGCCAGAATTTTTTAGTAGACAAAGGAGTTATAAATAAAATAATTCAAGCAATTAATCCAAATAATTCTGAAAAAATATTAGAAATCGGGCCGGGTCTTGGGGCATTAACTACCCAAATATTAAATAAAATTGATCATATTAACGTCGTTGAAATTGATCCTGATATGATAAAAGCACTTCAAGAAAAAATACCCTCTACAAGCATCACAATATTTTCTTCAAATATCCTTGAAATAAGTAATGACAGTATTGCTGAATATGACAAAGTGATTGGAAATTTGCCATATTATATATCCAGTGAGATTCTAATTAAAATGACAAAAACCATAAAAAATCAGAAAGAATTACATTTTATGTTGCAAAAAGAAGTAGCCGAAAGAATTGCATCCTCTACACATTCTAAAAGTTATGGGAGGCTATCAGTAATGCTTCAATATTTTTTTGAAATAGATTTACTGTTTGACATCCAACCTGAATCATTTTCTCCTTCGCCAAAAGTAACTTCATCTTTGGTTAGATTAATTCCAAAAAAAAACTATAAAAATAAAGTAAAAAATATTAATAATTTCGAGAAATTACTTAAAACTTCTTTTGCTCAAAAGAGAAAAACTATCAAAAATAATTTAAAATCTATGCTAAATGATAATGACCTGAATATTCTTGGAGTTAATCCACAGGATAGAGCAGAGATGCTGACATTGTCAGACTTTGTAAGAATTGAAAATTATATTTTTGATAAAAAAATATTAGATTGAAACTGCTATAATTTAACACTTTTGGATAAAATGATTATGAAAATTATTCTTCTCGGAGCACCAGGCGCAGGCAAAGGTACACAAGCTCAATTTCTTAAGCAGAAGTTTAATATTCCGCAAATATCAACAGGGGATATGCTACGTTCTGCCGTTGATGATAAAAGTGAACTTGGTATAAAGGCAAAGAAATTTATGGATGATGGGCAGCTAGTGCCTGATAAATTAATTATTGACCTAGTAAAATTAAGAATCACTGAGCATGATTGTAAAAATGGATTTTTATTAGATGGTTTTCCTAGAACAATTCCCCAAGCAGAAGCAATGAGAGATGAGGGAATTAATATTAACGTTGTAATTGAAATTAAGGTTCCTGACCAAACAATTATAGAACGGCTCAGCGGAAGAAGAATTCATCCAGCATCAGGAAGGATCTATCATATTACAAATAATCCCCCAAAGAATGAAGGATTTGATGACACAACAGATGAGCCATTAATTACTAGAAGTGATGATACTGAAGAAACAATTTTGAAAAGACTAGGAGCATATCACCGAGAAACCGAACCATTAATAAACTTTTATTCATCATGGGCAAATCAGAACACAGATACAAGGCCTATATTTTTTAGTATTGACGGATCATTAAAAGCTATTGAAATTAATAATATTCTTTCAGATAAAATATCCTAATAATGAACCCCGACTATCCATTTAGAGAATTAGAAAAAAAGATTCAATTAGAATGGGATGATTCTCAAACTTTTTCAGTTAATGAAAAGTCGAATAAACCTAAATTTTATGTTTTATCAATGTTTCCATATCCTAGTGGAAAACTACATATGGGCCATGTGAGGAACTACACTATTGGTGATGTTATTTCTCGCTTTAAAGCAATGAATGGCTTTAATGTTCTGCAACCAATGGGCTGGGATGCATTTGGATTACCTGCTGAAAATGCTGCAATTCAAAATAATACCGCTCCTGCAAAATGGACTAACGAAAATATTCAACACATGAGAGATCAGCTAAAAGAGCTGGGGCTCGCAATTGACTGGAAGAGAGAGATATCAACCTGTTCAGTCAATTACTATCAGTGGGAGCAGTGGCTTTTTATTAAGCTATATAAGCAAGGCCTTATATATAAAAAGACATCGACAGTTAATTGGGATCCGGTTGACAAAACTGTCCTAGCTAACGAACAAGTAATTGATGGGAAGGGCTGGAGATCTGGCGCAAATATTGAAAGAAAAGAGATTCCTCAATATTTTATGAAAATCACCGAATATGCTGATGAATTGCTTGATGGGCTAGATGATTTACATGATTGGCCTGAACAAGTCAAAACAATGCAAAAAAATTGGATCGGAAGAAGTATTGGATGTGATGTTGAATTCAAAATAATTGATTCAAATGAAAAAATTAGGGTTTATACAACTAGGCCCGATACATTAATGGGAGCAACATACCTGGCAATTGCTCCCGAACATCCAATAAGCAAAAGCCTTTTGGCTTCACAAGAGATAAAAGATTTTATAGATGATTGTAAAAAAGGTGGCGTATCCGAGGCAGAAATTGCTACAGCAGAAAAAAAAGGTATTTTTACAGGTATTTATGTTGAACATCCCTTATCAAATAAAAAAATACCAGTTTGGATTGCTAACTACGTACTAATTAATTATGGCGAAGGTGCTGTGATGGCTGTCCCCGCTCATGATGAAAGAGACTATGAATTTGCCAAAAAATATAGCCTTCCTATTAGTCAAGTAATTAAAAATGAGGCAAATAATTCTATAGGGGCCTTTACTGGCAATGGAGTACTAATTAATTCTGGTGAATTTAATGGTCTTGATAGTTATGAAGCTCAAAAAAATATAACAAGAAAAATAGAGTCATTAAACAAAGGTGGGGAGAAAGTCCAGTATCGCTTAAGAGACTGGGGTATTTCAAGACAGCGATATTGGGGATGCCCAATTCCGATGATTTACTGTAAAAAATGTGGAGATGTACCTATTGCAGAAGAAGATCTACCAATAAATCTCCCTGAAGATGTAACCATCGACAATAGTGGTTCTCCATTAAAAAAAATGCAGGATTTTATAAAATGTAAATGCCCAATATGTGGAATGGTAGCTGAACGTGAAACAGATACTCTGGATACATTCTTTGAGTCTTCCTGGTACTTTGCACGATATTCATCCTATGACCAAGAAAATGCAATGCTCGATGACAGAGCTAAATACTGGCTACCTGTAGATTATTATATTGGAGGTATTGAGCATGCAATTCTTCATTTATTATATGCACGGTTTTTTAATCGAATCTTATTTAATATGGGATTAATTGAAAACAAAGAGCCATTCAAAAAGCTTTTAACACAAGGAATGGTTTTAAAAGATGGATCTAAAATGTCAAAATCAAAAGGTAATACTGTAGATCCAAATGAATTGATTAACAAATATGGTGCTGATAGCGCTAGAATTTTTATAATGTTTGCAGCCCCAGCTGAACAAAGCCTCGAGTGGTCAGATGCTGGAATTGAGGGTGCACATAGGTTCTTAAAAAGACTATGGAAAATTACTTATCAATTTGTAAATTCTGAAGCAAGCAAGGCTAATAAAAGTAAATTGATTGATTCAAAAAGTGAAGCGGAATTAAGATACAAACTTAATGCAACTATAGAAAAAGTAACAGATGATCTTGATAGAAGAACAAGTTTTAATACAGCTATATCATCAATTATGGAGCTAGTAAATTTATTCACAAAGAAACAATCTGAAGAAAATATCAGCCATAATCTAAAAAAAGAGATTATAAATAATGTTTTAATTTTACTTAACCCTTTTGCTCCTCATATTACAAAAGAGTTATGGACTAACATTAACTCTGAAAGTAATATTGATAAACAAAATTGGCCAAGAGTAGATCCGTCTGCTTTAATAAAAGATGAGCTCAAGATTGTGATTCAGGTCAACGGGAAGCTAAGAGGAAATATGTTAATATCAAACGAAGCGAACGAAGAAGAAGTTAAAGAAATGGCTCTTATGAACGAAGAGATTAAAAAGTACATAACGGAAAGTTCTGAGATAAAAAAAATTATCTACATAAAAAATAAATTAATTAATATTGTAATAAAATAAGATATGAATATAGCATTTAAAAAAATATTTATCCTAATTCTCACTCTTTTAATAACATCATGTGGCTTTCAGTTAAGAGGTTCACTAGATAACTCCTTTAATTCAATTCAAATTGATGGAGGTTCGGCAGGATTTACAAAAGTCCTAAAAAAGAAATATAAGCAATCTGGAATTGAAATCAGAGATTCGTCTGCGGACAAAATGATAGAAATAATTAAAGATGAGTTTAATAAAAGAATACTTACCCTAAGTTCTACTGGAACAATTCGAGAATACGAATTAAATTATTCTGTTTTATATAGAATAAAAAACTCCCTTGGTGAGTGGGGTCCATCAATAAAAATAAAATCTAGGCGTATATATTCATATGATGATCAAAATATTGTTGCAAAGCAGGAAGAAGAAAAAGATCTAATTAAAGGTATGAAAGAGCAAATAATCAGGACAATGACTTCTCAAATTTCCTCAGCAAAATAGGATAAATAGTCCAATGATTTCTGAGATTCAAATTGATACACTCATAAGTAAAAATAAGAATTGTATTTTAGTTGTAGGTGGAGAACCTGTTATTACAAACTATACAGTAACCTTTTGCCAAAATTATTTTCAACAAAAAGATTTTGGTATTGAAGCCATCACCATTAATTCAACAACTAAAGCTGGTGATCTTGAACCAATATTCTCAGATGGATCGTTGTTTAGCAACAATAATTTATATAAAATTACGATTTCAAAGGGTAGGATATCAGAGGATGTAAAGAAATTGATTACTCAATCAATTATCAGCAAATTAGAGGATTTCTACGTTATTAGTGTTGAAAGTGATTCTAAAGACTTTAAAAAAACTTCGTGGTATAAAAATTTACAAAAGCTTAGCGCTATAACAGAAGCTAATGAACCTAACTCTATAGAAATTATTAAATTAATAAAAGTTAGGGCGCAGTTACATGAACTTGATTTAAATGAGGAGGCCATTAATCTAATTGCAGAATTCACAGAAGGTAACCTTTTAGCTGCAGAAAATGAAATTATTAAATTATCATTGCTTCATCAAGGCTCAAAAATAAACGCTGCAAATATATCAAAACTTCTATCCAACAGTGCTAAGTATGATGGCTTCAAACTTCTTGAATTTACCTTAAAAGGCGAAATTAATAATACTTATAAAGCAATTAAATGTTTAGAGGAGGAAGGAATGGAGCCTCTTATGATAAACGGACTTTATGCTTGGATTTTTAGAGCAGTAGCAAATATAAAAATAAGTAATAATGGTCAATATACCCAAAATGACTTCTTAAAGCTCAGAATATTTGGACCATCTCAAACCCTTGTAATTAATTGTGTGAATAATTTATCGGATAAACAAATCGAAGCTTCATTAAGAAAGATAAAAGACATCGATTTAATTTGTAAAGGTTTATTGCCTGGCAACCCATGGCTCGAACTTAATAGATTTGTAATTGGGCTTGCACGTATTTTATATAAGACAAAGGTGTAAAATAAATAACATGGATATAAAAAAGTACATGCGAAAAGTGGGTTTTACTGCGAAAGAAGCTTCGGCTAAGATTGCTACTGCCACTTCAGAGCAAAAAAATATTTTTTTGGAGAATTTAGCTGAAAGAATAATAAATCATACCAACAACATTATAAAAACTAACAAAGAAGATATAAGAATTGCAACCAAAAATAATTCAGATAATGCATTTATTGACCGCTTAACATTTAATGAGTCAAATATTAAGTTAATGGCAGATGGTTTGCTGAAGGTGGCTAAACTTGATGATCCAATTGGAGAAACATTAAATAAAAGAAAAATGCCTTCTGGAATTGAAGTAGCACAAATGCGAGTTCCCTTAGGTGTTATTGGTATGATATATGAATCAAGGCCTAACGTTACAATAGATGCTGCAGCACTTGCGATAAAATCAGGTAATTCTATTATTCTCCGAGGTGGCTCTGAGTCAATTAATACAAATAATTATTTAGCATTGCTAATTAAAGAATCATTAATTACTGCAAACATTCCTGAAGGTACTGTTCAGATTATTGAAACTACAGATAGAGCAGCAGTTACTGAAATGATCACTCAAACTGACTTTATTGACGTGATTATCCCAAGAGGAGGGAAAAGTTTAATTGAAAAAATTAGTAGCGAAGCAAAAGTACAAGTTATTAAACATCTGGATGGTAATTGTCATATCTATATAGATGAATACGCTAATATAGAACAAGCAATACGTATAACTGATAATTCAAAAACACAGCGTTTTGGTACTTGTAATACACTTGAATCATTAATTGTAAATTCTAGGATTGCAGCTCTAATATTACCAGAGATAAAAAATATTTTTGATAAGAAGTCTATCGAAATTCGAGGTTGCAATAGAACCATACAGTTAATCCCTGGAGTCATTAATGCTACAGAGGATGATTTTTATGAAGAGTATCTTGGCCCAACTATCTCTTGTAAAATTGTTGATTCCATCGATGAGGCTATTCACCATATAAATAAATATTCATCAGCCCATACCGAGTCAATTATTACAGAAAATAATGAGAATGCCACAAAATTTATGCGTGAAATTGATTCATCTAGCGTGATGGTTAATGCATCAACACGTTTTGCTGATGGTTTTGAATATGGACTTGGTGCTGAGATAGGTATTTCAACTGATAAATTCCATGCACGCGGACCTGTAGGCCTTGAAGGTCTAACCTCCCTAAAATACATCGTCTTTGGAAGTGGGCAGATAAGAACATAATTTATGCCAGCTAATAAATTATTCGGACTTTATGGTGGTGCTTTTGATCCCGTTCATAATGCACATATTGAAATAGCAAAGAAATGTATTGATGAAATTAATTTAAATAAATTGATACTCATCCCAACAGGAAGATCAGCTTTTAATAAATCGCTAACCATTTCAAAGCATAGGCTCGAAATGTTAAATCTCGTTTTCAAGAATCCTAATTACGATATATCAAGAATAGAAATTGATAATTCAGAACAAACAGAAGATCAGTCTTATTCATTTGATACTCTAAAGTATTTTTTTAATAGAGATAAAAATATCTATTGTTTTATTATAGGCACAGATGCACTAGCTAATTTTCATCAATGGTTTAAATGGAAAGAGATATTAAATTTATGTCACATTCTTCTGATTAATAGGTCTGAAGTTGATATATTTTCTCAAAAATGGCGGCCAGAAATTAAGGAATTGATTGAAAATCACTGGACAAAAAAAATTGATGATCTTAGAAGTAACCGGTCAGGTTTTCTTTATTCGGTACCAATGCCAAGAATTAATATTGCATCTAATAGCATCAGAGACCACATAAAAAATAAGAAAGATTTGCGCTCTCTGGTCCCCTCACAAATTGAAGACTATATTAAGGAAAATTCTCTTTACTAAATTTCTGGCCAAATTATATGCTGTAATGCCTCAACTGGATCTTTCATTTTAATATAAGGAATTACACCCATACAAGGCTCACTAATTTTTTCTTTTAAATATTTAATATTTTCTTCTTGATTATGCATATCAGGATCCACTATATTAGCAATCCATCCAAAAATATTTTGTTTATTTTTGTGGATTGCATCAATCGTAAGCATTGTATGGTTTAGACAACCAAGCCTTATACCTACTACTAGTATGATAGGAATATCTAGTGAGCTAATTAAGTCAGAGGTCATAATATTTTCGCTAAGAGGTACGTAATAGCCCCCTGCCCCTTCAACAAATAAATAGTCAGTATTTTTTCTTAATGAGTCATAGTGTTCTTTTATTTTTTTAAGGTTAATAGGCTTATTGTTAATTTTTGATGCGATGTGAGGAGCAATTGCTTCTTTAAAACTATAAGTATTAATATCTTTATTATTTATACCAGCGTTGCTAATACGACTAATTTCAAATACATCAGAGTTTATACTAACACCTTCATGAATAGTCTCACCTGCAGCAATAGGCTTCATTCCACCAACAATTTTATTTCGAGATTTCATTAACTCAATTAATGCACAAGTAATAAAAGTTTTACCAATCCCAGTATCAGTTCCAGTAATAAAAAAAGTTTGTTCCATATTTTAGATTTTATTCATTAGTTATATAATTAGATTATGTACCATTCCATGTATGCCCATATATAACTTCGTATGAAGCTGGTAAAAAATCATTCTTTCTATACGACTCATATTTCTGAACAATATTATTAGTAAATGATTTTCCAGACAAGCCACTATTACCAGATACATTACCATTAGTTGCACCAATACCCTTAATATCAAGAAATAATTTTCGGACATCCTTATAAGTCATCCTAAAATTTTGAACATCTAATACAGGTGCACTAAAACCAGAATGCATAAGAAAGTGGCTAATACTTTTAATATCGATGAATGTATTTGTCTTTTTTTCATTAGAAATATTCTCAGTAATTTCTCTTAATTCATTTAATGTATTTGGACCAAATGTACTAAAAATAAATAGGCCTCCAGGTCTCAATATCTTCTTTATTTGGTCAAATACTAAATCTAATTCATTGCACCACTGAAGTGTACTTGAAGACCATACAAGGTCTACAGAATTTTCTTCAAAGGGCATCGCCTCAATATCAGCACATATATATGAATAAGGACTACACATATTTTCTTTTGAGAGAAATAGTTGCTGCTTTATACGTGCTTCTTTAAGCATATTTTCAGAAAAATCATAATTAATAATTTCTGACGTTCCGTACTTTTTTCTTAGCATTAGTCCATTTCTTCCAGTTCCGCATCCCAAATCTAATATATTCATAGGGCTCAATTTAATACTATCTAGTCTATGGATTAAATTATTAGAAATTCTATCCTGTAAATTTGAGTGGGCATCGTAGGTTACTGCAGCCCGATTAAAACTTTTTCTCTTGTACTCTTTGTTAATCATTACTTGCAATTAAATTTATATAAGACTTCGTCCATAAAGTCTTTTGGGTGACTTAAAAATGGTAAATGCCCTGCATTCTTAAATATTTTAACTCTTGAGTTTTCAATCTTATCCTGCATAAACAATGAAGCCCCTATTGGCGTTAATTTATCATTTTCTCCAACAATAATAGTTGTAGGTATTCTTATGTGGTCCATAATTTCGATTAGATCAGTCTTTTTTAAAATTTCTAATGCAGATTTTAATGACTTAATTTTAGGGGGAGTCTTAGTTATAAATGCTGAATGAAGTTTTTTCATAATTTCTTTTCTATTTTTACTTCCAATAAGTTGAAGCATAAAAAATTGATTAAGAGTTTTACTCCAGCTTTGAGCTAATTGATCGTAAAATTTATCCAGTAAACTTTCATCCACACCTAGATTCCAATTTTCTTTATTAATAAAACATGGTGTTGTAGCAACTAAAAATAATCTGGTTACATTTTTTGGGTAGGTTTCATAATATTTAAGAGCAATTATTCCACCAAGCGACCATCCAAGTATTGATATTTCTTTAGGTAATTTTTTATGAAGTTGCTTAACTAGGTTTTTTAAAGTGTAATCCTCAATTTCATCACTTTTACCCATTCCAGGTAAGTCTACAATATATAATTTATAATATTTAGATAAATTAACTTCGATTACATCCCATATTTTACCTGACATTCCCCAGCCATGAATCAGTAATAATGGCTCACCATTACCTATAACTTTAATATTCATTCTGATAATAATCTGTTAATAACTGATGTAAGAATGATTATATCTTTCTTACTATGAAGTGCAGATATCGATATTCTTAGCCTTGATGTCCCAGCTGGAACTGTAGGGGGTCTGATAACTGGAACTAAAAATCCTAATGCCCTTAGCTGCGAAGAGACTGAAATAGCTTTTTTTAAGTTATTAATTATGATTGGTTGAATTGGCGTCATTGAGGGTGTTAACGCTGATTTATTAATTATTTTAGATCTAAATAATTCTATTAATGATTTTAATTTTTCTCTCCGCTTTGTATCCTTCCTGATGAGATTCATTGAGCTTATTACCCCAGAAGCAATATATGGTGCTGATGCAGTCGTATATATGTAGGACTTAGATTTTTGTATACAATATTCAATAACCTCTTTTTTCCCACATATAAGTGCTCCAGAAACACCTATTGATTTACCAAGAGTAAACATATAAATGATGGAGTCTTTTGATTCTTTAGTGATTAGTTCTTGCTCTTCATAATATTCTAATATTCCTTGCCCATTACTACCAAGCACCCCATATCCATGAGCGTCATCAACATACAGTGTTGCATCGTATTTTTTACATAAATAAACTAATCCAGGTATGTCAGCAATATCTCCATCCATACTAAATACCCCGTCTGTTACTATTATTTTTCTTTTAGTTAAATTATTTTTAATCTGAGTTTCAAGATGGTTTAAATCAAGATGATGATAGCGAACTAGTTTTCCCCTACATAATATTGCAGCCTCATTTAAAGAGGCATGATTTAACTTATCAGAAAATATTACAGAGTTTCGATTTCCCAAAGATCCAATTACAGCAAGATTTGCCATATAACCTGTAGAAAAAAATAAACTTTTCTCCATCTTAATCATTTTAGCTGCTTCTATTTCTAGATTATTATGGGGGGTAAAGTGTCCTGATATAAGATGAGAGGCTCCCGAGCCATTACCATACTTCCTAAGAGAATTAATAATAGATGATTTTACAACCTTGTTCTGAGAGATTCCAAGGTAATCATTACTTGAGAAATTAAGAAGCCAGTTTCCATCAATAAGAACTTTTGAATTATTTACAGCATCTATATTATTTCTTGATCTAAATAATTGAGCATTCTTTAGTTGATCTAATTCCTCACTAATCTCATCAAGTAACATTTATTAAATCGTTTTTAGATTAAGTCTTTTAAATAACAATTGATCTTTTTCAATATTAGGATTACCTGTAGTCAAAAGCTCTTCCCCGTAAAAAATTGAGTTTGCTCCAGCAAAGAATGCTAATGACTGAATACCATCCTCCATTACTTCTCTTCCAGCAGATAAACGAACAAAGCTTTTAGGCATTGTAATTCGTGCAACGGAAATTGTTCTGATGAAATCCAGTTGGTCAAATTGCTCTGTCCCCATGAGTGGTGTCCCTTCAACCTGAGTTAGTAGATTAATTGGAACACTTTCAGGTTGCTCTTCCATATTTGCTAATTGTAAAATTAAACCAATCCTGTCATCAAGACTTTCACCAAGACCAACAATTCCACCACAACATACATGAATATCAGCATTTCTTACATGTTCTAGAGTATCAAGCCTATCCTGATAGGTTCTGGTAGAAATAATATCGCCATAGTATTCGGGAGAGGTATCTAAATTATGGTTATAATAATCTAGGCCCGCATCTTTCAATTGCCCTGCCTGATCATTGTTTAGCATGCCTAATGTTGCACAGGTCTCCAATCCTAATGCCTTAACAGAAACAACCATATCCTTAACAATATCAAGATCTTTCTGCTTAGGCTTTCTCCATGCAGCCCCCATACAAAAACGAGATGCCCCAGCCTTCTTTGCAGCCTTTGCAGACTTAACAACTTCATCAACTGATAGTATTGGAGTGTTCTCAACGTCTGTCGAGTACCTAGCTGATTGTGGGCAGTATCCGCAATCCTCCGCACACCCGCCAGTTTTTATTGAAAGAAGAGTGCTTAGCTGAACAGCATTGGGGTCAAAATTATCCCTATGAACCTTATGGGCCATAAAAATTAGGTCATTAAAGGGCTTGTTAAATAGATCTGATATTTCTGCCTTGCTCCATCTTTCATTTTTCCCTGTAGAATTGCTTTTTTTAACAAAATGAATTGTATCTTCATGTATATCAACATTAGACTGTGCCATATTACCCCCCCTAAATAATTGATTTTATTGTTATAATATATCTAATTTAGATGTTAAGTAATTTTACACTAATTTTTAACAACTGTATAAAATTTAATCATATGTTTAATATTGTATTATTTGAACCAGAAATACCTCCTAACACAGGTAACATAATTAGGCTGTGCGTGAATGCAAAAGCAAATCTACACCTTATAAAACCCTTAGGGTTTGACTTAGATGAAAAACAAGTAAAACGTGCCGGTCTAGACTACCATGACCTCGCAAGCATAACTGTGCATGAGAGTTACCATGAATGTCTTAATTTCCTAAAAGGAAATAGAATATTTGCAGTTACAACAAAGGCGAAAAAACATTACCATGAGCCGAACTTCATTCCTGGAGATATTCTGGTATTTGGTCCAGAAACTCGGGGCCTACCCGCTGAAATACTAGACAACTCTGAAAATTTTATGAACATACGGATACCTATGGTAAAAAATAATCGTAGCATGAATTTATCTAATTCTGTCGCGGTGATCCTATATGAGGCATGGCGTCAAAATAATTTTAATGAAGGCACCTAATTCTCTTGCTTAATAGCTCTGTCTAACAGGTCAAGAACTGCTTCACGTGGCGATTTTCCTTTATGAATGACTGCGTAGACCTCCTGAGTAATTGGCATCTCAATCTCTAGTTTTTTACTTCTCCCAACTACCTCAGCAGCAGTAAAAACACCTTCAGCAACGTGACCAAGACCAGTTAATATTTCTTCAAGAGCTTGGCCCTTAGCTAATCTCATCCCAACCTCCCTATTACGAGAATACTCTCCTGTGCATGTTAGAACCAAATCTCCAGCACCCGCAAGCCCATTAAAAGTTTCTGGCTTAGCTCCCAACGCTACTCCAAATCTACTAATTTCAGCCAAACCTCTTGTGATAAGTGCGGCTCGAGCATTATTACCGAAACCCATACCATCTGAAATACCTGAAGCAATTGCAATAACATTCTTTAATGCTCCACCCACAGAAACCCCAATGACATCTTTGCTTGTGTAAACCCTCATATTGCTATGATGAAATAACTTAGCAACAATGGATGATAACTCTTCATTAATTGATGCCATAGTTACTGCAGTAGGCAATGATCTTACAAGTTCTGCAGCAAAACTAGGTCCAGAAATCACGCCAAAATGACGATTATTATTAGAATCTAGGCTACCTAACTCGTCAATTGCTACCTCATGGGGCAACTTTGCAGTACCTTTTTCAAGGCCTTTATTTGCCCAAATAATAGGAATATTTTTATTCAATTTTTGAATTTGATTTAGAACAGCTCTAAAACCAGATGTAGGTACTACAGATATTAAAATTTCGGCCCCTTCAATGGCTATATCTAAATTATTTTCCACTAACAGGTTTTTGGGGAAAATAAAATCTCCTAGATAGAGTGGATTAGATCTTGATTTATCCATACCAGACACGTGACTTGAATCTCTTGCCCACAAAACAACATTATGTTTTTTAGCAAGATGTATAGCTAAAGCCGTACCCCAGGCACCTGCTCCAAGCACACAAACATTCATAAGTTATATGCCCCAAATATTAATCGCAGATACAAAACCATTAAGATCATTTGGTTCAGACTTAACATCGGCCCAACCATCAGTAACTAAGGATGATGATAACTTAAGCACAACCATACCATCAATTTCAGCAAGCTTATTGCTATTTAATGAAGCTTTAACATAAAGAGTTACACCAGACTTTAAGGTCATTACAGTCCTTTCAGGACTGATATCAACCTCTCTAATCCAGTTAATTTTTCCTTCATGATCCTTAACTTTAAGCCATTCCTTAAGCCTGACCATAACCAATAAAGGATAACCTTCTGTAATAATTAACTTTTTTTTTGTAGCCTCAGATGGTCCTTCATATAAAATAGCCTTTTTTGCTTTAACTGAAACAAAATCAGAAGCTAAAGCATGTTGTGAAAAAAGGAAACACAATAAAATAAAGAAAGAAAATTTAAGGTTACAATTAATTAGCTTTACCTGCATTTTCAGCTGCCTGCTCTTGCTTTTTTTGCATATAAAGCGCCTCAAAATTAATTGGATTTAATAAAACAGATGAGAATCCAGCTTTAACAATTAAATCAGAGATTGCCTCCCTAGCATAAGGGAATAGAATATTGGGGCAGGTTGTTGCAAGAAGCATCTCAATACTCTCATCGGGAATATTTTTTACCAAAAAAATACCAGACTGTGAAACCTCAACTAAGAAAGCAGTTTTTTCACCCTGCTTAGCAGTAACTGTAATGCCCAATGAAACCATAAAGTAACCTTCAGACACAGGCCTAGCAACATTATTCAATTCAATCTCAATCAGAGGTGCTTCCTTTATTGTAAATATCTCAGGTGCATTAGGTACCTCAAGGGAGATATCTCGTATAAATATCTTCTCAATACTGAAGCCAGATTGACTTCCTTCCTGATCTACAGAAGTATCCTCTGCATATTTCTTTGTTTTTGCTGCAGACTTTGTTGCTGTCTTTTTATTTTTTTTATCTTCTGCCATTTTTTCATCCAATGTTATTGTTGTTAAAATAATAATATGAGTGCACTATTCTAGCTTTTTATCATGAAAGTATGAACCTAAATTTTTAAAATAATTAAATATTTAGTACCTTATCTAAATCACCAGTATTGTCTAATTTCCTCAGCTCATCAAATCCACCTATATATTTGTCATTGATAAATATTTGTGGAACTGTTCTCTTACCAGTCATTTCTATCATCTTAGATAGCACCTCCGGATCTTGATCAACATAAATTTTTTCTGATATCTCATATCCTTTACTTTTAAGTAGACTCTCAGCATTAGAGCAATAAGGACAAAATTGACTTGTATACATTTTGATATTATTCATAAATTATTTATTAGCAATTGGAAGCTGTTCCTTAATCCAGGAATTTATCCCACCGTCTATACTAACAACATTATCTAGACCCAATTTAGTTAAAATATTAACAGCCTGATCTGATCGTATTCCCTTCTGACAATAAACAATAATTAGCTTTTTTGAGTGTTTTTTAATTATATTAATCTTATCGGGGATCTCTTCTAGGTTAATATTATTTGCATTTTGAAGATGGCCTAAATTAAAATCATGCTCATCTCTAACATCGATCAAAAATGAAGGCTGTCGGTTCATCATTAATACTGAATCTTTGGGTGTAACTGTTTTTCCTCTTGCACCAGTTAGAGCTTTTGGAAAGATTAGTAGGAATCCTGAGATAATTACAAGTATGATTAAAAAAATATGATTAAGCAGAAAATCCAATGATAAATCCTTTAATATAGAAAACTTTTATTTATTAGTCGTGGTTAAATTTAAAACAGGCATTATAATTGAAGGACTAAACATTTAAACAACTAATATTATAACTCAATGCAAAATAACCAGGTAGTACTTGTCATTTTAGATGGATTTGGTCATAACGAGGACAAAAAATACAATGCAGTCCTACAGGCTAATACTCCAAATATAGACGAATTAAAAAAAACTTACCCTCATACACTTATTAATGCATCTGAATCAGCAGTAGGTCTTCCAGTGGGGCAAATGGGTAACTCAGAAGTTGGGCACCTAAGCATTGGTTCAGGCCGTATTATTCCTCAAGATTTAGAGAGAATAAATACAAGTATTAAGACTAATGAAATCTTTGCACACCCAAAACTAATAGAAAATTTCAAAAACCTATCCTTAAATAATAATTCATTACATATTTTTGGGCTTCTGTCAGATGGTGGGGTTCATAGTTATATAAATCATTTTGAAGCCATAATAAAAATGGCTAAACAACAAAACGTAAAAAAAGTTTATATTCATGCTTTTTTAGATGGTAGGGATACTCCACCAAAAAGCGCAAAAAAATATCTCGCGGTGCTAGAAGATTACTGCTCAAGAAATTCTATTGGAAAAATAATCTCAGTATGTGGTCGATTTTACGCGATGGATCGTGATAAAAGATGGGAAAGAACTGAAGCTGTCTATGATCTTGTGGTCAACGGTAAGGCTAGTTTTTACTCAAGAACTGCTCTTGAAGCACTTGATTTAGGCTACAAAAGAAATGAAACAGATGAGTTTTTATCGCCTACTGTTATTCAATCAGGGGGTACAAAAATTAAATTACAAGAAAATGACTCTATTGTATTTATGAATTTTAGATCTGATAGGGCAAGGCAAATAACTGATGCAATTCTTAACGATAATTTTGATGACTTTCAAAGGCATAGGCGAATAAAAAAACTATCGTACTTCACTCTTACAAACTATGATGAAAGTCAAAAAAAAGCAACTCCAATATTTCCATCAATTCACGTAAAAAATACACTTGGAGAGTTCATTTCTGATCTAGGAAAAACACAACTTCGTATTGCTGAAACAGAAAAATATCCACATGTAACCTTTTTTTTCAATGGTGGAGATGAAAAATTATATAAAGGAGAAGATAGAGTTTTAATAAATTCACCAAAGGTAGAGACCTATGACTTAAGGCCTGAGATGAGCGCTTATGAGTTAACAGATAAACTTTCTGCTGCTATTGAATCGAAAAAGTATGATCTTATAATTTGTAACTATGCAAATGGCGATATGGTCGGTCATACTGGTATTTTAAATGCTGCAATAAAGGCAATAGAAACACTTGATGATTGTATAGGAAGAGTTGCTAAATCAATTAAAAAAGTTGAAGGGCATCTTATCATTACTGCTGACCATGGTAATGCAGAACTTATGACAGATGATATAAATCAACAAGCACACACACAGCACACCACAAACCTAGTTCCACTTATTTATATGGGGGGGAAATCAACTCTGAAAAGTGGAGGTAAGCTTTCAGATATTGCTCCAACAATAATTAGCATTATGGGTGAAGAACCTCCAAAGGAAATGACTGGAATAAATTTAATAAATTTTGATGAATAAGGGCAGAATTAAAATTAAAGCTTTAATTCTTGCAGCTATATTTATTTTCCAGCTGTCTCCAAATATTGCCTTATCTGGTAACTCAGTTTCCAATAAAGAAGATGATCTAATTGAAATTAAAAAAAATATTGAGGTTATCAATAAGGAGATTAAAAAAAATACTAATGTTAAAAAAACATTATCTAAAGAACTTAAAAGTGAAGAAAAAAAGATTAGCGGCACAAAAAGAGAAATTTATAAAATTAAAAAAAAGGTTAAAAGAAATGCAAAAAATTTAAAGGTACTTAAAAAAACGCTTAAGAGACTAAATAAGGATATTAAAGACAGGAAGAAGATTCTAGCTCAGCATTTCTATAGAACGTATACCCAAGGTGAGTCATCGCAGATTCAAATGATTCTTGAAGGATTGAACCCAAACCAGATTTCACGTGACATTGAATATATTCGATTATTTACAATATCACAAAATAAAAACATCAATGAAATAAGGGAAAAATACAAAGAGCTTAATAAGAACAAGAAAAAAATTGATGCAGCACTTAAAAAAGTTATTACATTAAAAAAAACTAAAGAAAAAAAAGCAAAGCAATTAATTAAGCAAAAGAAGAAAAAATCAAAGATTTTAAAAAAGATAGATAATAAAATCACAACACAAAAAAAGAAAAAATCAAAGTTAATTAATGATGAAAAAAAACTTACAAAACTTATTAACAATCTAATTAAAAAATCAATTGAAAATGCTAAAAAGAATAAAATACAAAGTAAGCAGAATATCGATAAGAAAAATATTCCAGCTCAACAATTCAATGGGATTAACTTCAAAAAGCTAAAAAGAAAATTAAAACTACCTGTTAATGGAAAAATAATTTATAAATTTGGTAAAAAAAGACCCACTACAGGAACTCGTTGGAAAGGTATATTTATTAAAGCGAAAGAAGGTAATGAGGTTTTTGCAGTTGCTAAAGGTCAAATTGTTTTTTCAGATTGGTTGCCGGGATATGGAAATATTATTATCATTAATCATGGTAAGGGCTATATGAGCCTCTATGGAAATAATCAATCATTACTCAAACAACCCGATGAGATTGTCAATAGTGGTGACGCCATTGCTATTGTCGGAAATAGTGGTGGCAATAAAACTAATGGGGTTTATTACGAGCTCAGAAAAAATAGTAAACCATTTAATCCGCTGAGTTGGACAAGGTAGTTTTCTTATTTTTAATCCCCAATATAATGAATATTTATTTTTCGAGAAAAACTATTTAATCGGTGCTCAAATATAAAAATACCTTGCCACTGTCCAAGTAATAATTTTTTATTTCGAATGGGAATTGATAGATTAGTCTGTGTTAAGGCTGTTCTAATATGTGAAGGCATATCATCTTTACCCTCGGCAGTATGAATAAACAATTGATCGCCATCAGGTACTAGCCTATTAAAAAAACTTTTTAGGTCAACTAGTACATCAGGGTCATAGTTTTCATTAATTAATAAACTTGCTGACGTATGTAAAATTTGTATTGTTAATAATCCATTTAATATATCCTGTTTCTCTATCCAACTTTCAATATCATCAGTGATATCATACAAATTACGTCCATTAGTTTGCTTATGTAATTCCCCAAAACTCTGCTTTATTTCTTTAACTTTATTTACATCATTCATAATTTCGTCTTTTACACATATCATAAATTAGGAATGCAGCACCAATACATATCGCACTGTCAGCTACATTAAAAGCAGGCCAATACCAATTATCAATGTGAAGGTAAATAAAATCAATCACGTAACCTAGTCTAATCCGATCAATTAGATTTCCCAGTGCCCCTCCTAAAATAAATAATAATCCAACTGAGAGTATTAGCTTATCCTGATTTTTCATGAGCATAAATATAATCCATATGATGGCCAAAAGGGTTATAAGGATTAAAAAATATCGTTGCCATCCACCCGAGTTATGGAGAAAACTAAACGCTGCTCCAGAATTATGAAAATTTACAAGCTTAAAAAATGAGGTTATAGAAATATAACTTTCGTATGGAATATAGCTTACTATTATTAATTTACTTGCTTGGTCTAAAACGAGTATTAAAATACTCATTAGTATAAATTTACGCATGAACCCTTAATTCACCTTGCCCAGAAATGTTTGAATAACACCTGCTACAAAGGTTTGAATGTTCTTTTATTGACCCAACCGACTCAGCATAATGCCAACATCGATCACACTTAGAGTGCGGAGAAGCATAGACAGAAATTTTAGTTTCACCCTCAGCTTCTTTTATACTAACTGATGATGTAATAAATATATATTTTAAATCTTCTTGAAAACTCAAAAGATGTTTATAGATACTAGGCTTGGCAACAATCTCTAATTCAGCTTGTAACGATGATCCAACTTCGCCCTTTTCTCTAATCTCCTCGATTTTTTTATTAGCTATATTCCTAATTTCTATGAGAGTTTTCCAGGCATCAAGCTCTTCTTTTGATAAAGAATGAGAAGGAACGTCGTACCAAAAATCAGAAAAAACAGTATTTTTATGATCTTTATTAGTAACTTCCCATACTTCTTGTGCTGTAAAACTTAAAATAGGTGCCATTATTCGAATAAGTGACTGAGTTATATGATAGAGCGCCATTTGTGCCGAACGCCTTTCTTTTGAATTTTCGCTTAGCGTATAAAGTCTATCCTTAAGAACATCTAGATAGAAACCTCCCATATCTTCAGAACAAAATGACACAAACTTTTGAATAGCTAAATAAAATTCAAAATTATCATAATCCTTAAGAATTGATTCTTGCAGTTCATCAAGTAAAAATAAGCTATATTTATCAATAGAAACCATTTGAGAAACTTCAATCTTCATAGTCTTATGATCAAAGTCATCTAGATTTGCGCATAAAAATCTCAATGTATTTCTTATTCTTCTGTAACTTTCAGATACACGCTTCATAATTTCATCTGAAATATTCAATTCTCCTGAATAATCTGTAGATGCTACCCATAATCTCAATATATCAGCTCCATATTGGTCCATTATTTTCTGTGGAGCTATGACATTTCCTTTAGATTTACTCATCTTATAACCTTGCCCGTCAACAACAAAACCATGGGTTAGTAAGGCAAGATATGGTGCCTTACCGTTAATGGCACAGCTAGTTAATAAGCTTGACTGAAACCAACCTCGATGCTGATCCGACCCTTCTAAATAGAGATCAGCTGGGCTAGATAATTCTTCTCTTGGTAATAATACAGATTGATGTGAAGTTCCAGAATCAAACCATACATCTAATGTATCTTGAATCTTTATATAATCCTTTACCTCATCTCCAAGAAGGATTGATGGATCCATGTTAAACCATGCATCAATTCCATCTTTTTCAATCATTGTTGCAATAATTTCAAAGAATTCTTCTGTTCTTGGATGAGGTAAATTTGTCTCTCTATTTAGAAAAATAGGTATAGGTACCCCCCAATTTCTTTGTCGTGAAATACACCAATCTGGCCTATTTTTAATCATAGATTCGAGTCTTTTTTTACCCCAATCAGGGAAAAATTTTGTCTTAAGTACTGCCTTGTAAGAAAAGTCTCTTATAGACTTATTATCCTTACCTTTATGATTCATACCAATAAACCATTGATGTGTCGCCCTAAAAATAATAGGTGCTTTATGTCTCCAGCAATGTGGATAGCTATGGTTATTATTTTCATTAAGAAGTAACGTATTATTATTTTTCAGCACTTCTGTTATAAGAGGATTTGCTTTCCAAACAGATAAGCCAGCGAAAAATGGAGCGCTCTTCTTAAATTTTCCTTCTTCATCAACGGGATTTTCAACTGGTAAATTATATTTACTTCCTACAATATAATCATCAATTCCATGCGCAGGTGCTGTATGGACTAATCCCGTGCCTGCCTCAGTTGTTACATGGTCCCCACAAATAATTGGTACATATTTTTCAAGAAATGGATGAGAAAACATTACTCCTTCGAGCTGACTTCCTTTGCATATTCCAAGCTTAACTAATTCAAACTTATACTTACTTAACCTTTCTTCTGCCAGCTCTGAAGATAAAATTAAAAGCTTTTCATTAGTTTCATATATTCCATATTCAAGTTCAGGGTGCACCGATATGGCCTCATTTGCTGGAAGTGTCCATGGTGTTGTTGTCCAAATCACAGCCATAATTTTTTTTGGGGAAGTAATTCCAAATATTTTTTCTAACTTTTGATGTTCCGAAGAAATAAAACCCACATCAATTGCAGGTGATATCTTGTCTTCATATTCGACTTCTGCTTCCGCTAAAGCAGAACTACAATCCGTGCACCAATGAACCGGCTTACTTCCTTGATATAAATAACCATTTTTATATATATTGCCAAGAGAGCGAACAATATCTGCTTCAGTTTTGTAATCTAGTGTTAGATATGGATTTTGCCAGTCACCCAATACCCCCAAACGCTGGAAGTCCTTCTTTTGTTTCTCAACTTGCTCTAAAGCATACGAGCGGCATAATGATCTAAACTTGGTTGGATCAATATTTTTACCATGTTTTTTTTCAACAACTAATTCGATTGGCAATCCATGGCAGTCCCATCCTGGGATATACGGAGCATCATATCCAGAAAGAATTTTAGATTTAACAATAAAATCTTTCAAAATTTTATTAACTGCATGGCCTATATGAATATCTCCATTCGCATAAGGAGGACCATCATGCAGTACATATTTTTTCTTTCCCTTTCTGGAGTTAGAAACTTCTTGGTATAGGTTACGTTTATTCCACTGTTTTACCCAATCCGGCTCTCTCTTTGCAAGGTTACCTCTCATTGGAAAAATTGTATCAGGGAGATTTAATTTATATTTGTTTTTATCTGTCATAGCTTTGTATATATATATTTACTTTCTCAATATCAATTAAAATTTGTTCTTTTAGTTCATCGATACTATTAAATTTTAGTTCCTCTCTTATTTTCTTCAAAAAAATAACATGTACATGTTTTCCGTATACATCATCTGAAAAATTAAATAGATGTACCTCAAGATGAAGCTTAGAAATTCCCCCTATAGTTGGCCTAGTTCCTAAATTTGCTACACCAAAATTACTTCCCAATTTTACAGCAAACACACCATTTAATGGCGGACGATTATGAAACATATGAATATTTGCGGTTGGAAAACCTATTTCTCTTGCCAATTTATTACCATGAATAATTTTTCCTGAAATAGAATATGGCCTTCCCATAAGTAGCTCAACTTTTAAAAAGTCACCTTCATGGAGGCTTTGTCTAATTGTAGTGCTGGAAATTCTTTGTCCACCAGATGTAATTTCTTTCACTCCAATAACTTCGATTAATTCATTTGCAATATGATTGATAGTCCCCTCACGCTTATTACCAAATTTAAAATCTTCACCCACTACAACTAAATTAGTTTTTATAACTTTTAGAATGTTAATGAATTCATCAGATTTAATCTCAGAAAATTTCTTGTCAAACTTGATAATGTAAACCCTATCTATATTAAGCTCTTCAAAGAATTCCAACTTCTCCCTAAGGCTTATAATTCTTGAGGGAGCACTTGCTGGAGAGAAAAATTCTTTTGGATGTGGATCAAAAGTTATCACCGCTGTTTCAAGTTGCCTTTTCTTTGATTCAAAGATCAGAGTTTCTAATATTTTTTGATGTCCTAGATGGAGGCCATCATAATTCCCTATGGTGACTGCGCATGCAGCATTAGCTTCTGGTAAATGTCTAAATACCTGCATAAATTATATAATCTTTTTATTAAGTAATTCTTTAAGATTAATACCCAATAAGAACAAGGCCAAGAAATATACTGCTGAACCTGAGCTAACTAGAAAAAATAATCTTGATATCTTGCCAAGTAGACTAAATGACGTCCATTCTTCTATTGTACCTCGTGAATACAATAAAAAAAGTGACATAACTATAAGAGCAGAAATTATTTTAAGTATAAAAGATAGCCATTGGGTTTCTAATTTAAAAGCTTTGTATTTTTTTAAAAAATAGAAAAGTAGCCCTGCATTGATACATGCCCCTAATCCAACCGCAAGAGCCAATCCTGCATGCTTGAAGTAACCAATAAATATTAAATTCATGAATTGTGTACAAAATAAAGTAAAAATAGCAATCTTAACCGGGGTTTTAATATTTTGTTGGGCGTAAAATGCTGGCGCAAGTACCTTAACCAAAATTAAACCTATTAAACCAATGCTATATGCAATTACTGCATATTGTGTCATAACTACATCATGCTGAGTAAACGCACCATAAAAAAACAATGTAGATATAATTGGAATAGACAGTATTCCTAAAGCAACAGCTGCAGGAGCTCCCAACAAAACTGCCAATCTTAGACCCCAATTAATTAGCCTAGAATATTCTATGTGTTTATTATCTGAAAAGCTTTTTGAAAGACTCGGCAATAAAACAGTGCTTAAGGCGACTCCCAGAACGCCTGCAGGAAACTCCATCAATCGATCAGCATAATATAGCCAAGAAACACTTCCAGTTGCCAAAAAGGAAGCAAAAATTGTGTTGATTAATAATGAAATTTGGGTAATTGAGACCCCCAAAATTGCAGGTATCATTAACTTCATCATTTTCCAAAGTCCTGGCTCTTTAAAATCAAAATCAGCCCTTGGTATACAGTTAATTTGGGATAAAAATGGTAACTGAAATATTAACTGCAATATTCCGCCAATAAAAACAGCCCATGCCAACACGAATACTGGCTCAGAAAATGAATTTGAAAAAAATAAAGCACCGACGATAAGGGATATATTTAGCCATACTGGAGTAAAAGCTGGAACATTATATTTTCCAAAAGTATTTAATATTCCTCCTGCCATCGAGACTAACGAAATAAAAAGTATGTATGGAAATGTGATTCTCAGCAATTCGACGGTTAGCATGAATTTATCTGGGTCACTGCTAAAACCCGGAGCACTAATATATATCAACCAAGGTGCTCCAAAAATACCAATTAACGTAATAATAACTAGTATAATAGCCAACAAAGTAGCGACTTTATTTATTAATAAATCAACATCTCTTTTAGATTTTTTAGCCTTATATTCAGCCAGGATAGGAATAAAAGCTTGGGTAAATGCGCCTTCAGCAGAAATTCTCCTTAATAAGTTTGGAATTTTAAATGCAACAAAAAAAGCATCAGTAGCTACACCTACCCCAAAAGTAGCTGCAATAATACTATCCCTTAAGAAACCAAGGATTCTCGATAAGGTAGTCATACCACTTACATTAGCTAGTGTTCTAGATATATTCATTAAGGACTATTCAATAAGATAAATAGAATTTTAACATGTTCATTATTATAGTTCCGTCACTACATAAAAAATGAAATAGCAAAACACTATAATTGCTTGTGTCTACTGGAGAAAATATATAGAATACGAGGTTATTTCAAATATGTATATATAAGGATTTATTCTATTATGGCAAATACATCACAAGCCAAAAAACGTGCAAGACAAAATGATAAAGTGAGATCTCACAATGCAAGTCTTCGTACAATGTTAAGAACAGCATTAAAAAAGATTGTTAAGGCAATTCAGAGTGGAGATAAAAAAATAGCAAAAAAACAATATGATGAAAATATATCATTGATTGACCGAATTGCAGACAAAAAGATTATCCATAAAAATAAAGCTGCTCGCCACAAATCTAGACTTAATTCAGCTATTAAAGCACTTTAATTAAGATAATATTAAATCATTACTCTCATTTTTTTAAAAGTAATGATTTAATCTTCTTTGCCCGCATTAAAACATCTTCTATATCATTTCCAATAACCGTAAAATGGCCCATTTTTCTTCCAGGCCTCGCTTCACTTTTACCATAAATATGTAATACCTCTTTAGAAGAACCCTCAAATATATCAAAGTTAGGTGGGGCTAATTTATGTTTCTTGAACCAGATATCGCCTAATAAATTTACCATTACTGCATTTTCTAACAATTTCGGATTATTTAGTGGGCTATCTGTTAGGGTAAATACTTGCTGATCAAATTGATCAAAATCACAAGAGTCAAGAGAGTGGTGGCCTGAGTTATGAGGGCGAGGAGCAACTTCATTAACATAAATTTTTTCATTTGAAATAAAGAATTCAACGGCAATAACCCCAATATAATTTAATTTTTTTGCTATTAACTCAGCGTAATGAATGGCTTCGTAACACAGAGAATTAGCAACCCTTGCAGGAGCAATTGAGATGTCCAAAATACCTGAAACATGCTGATTTTCAATAACTGGAAAATTAACTTTTTCACCATTAGAAGCTCTAGCTAACACTACAGATACTTCGGTATCTAAAGATAATTTTTTTTCGAGAACGCATGGCTTACAGTCAAATTCCTCAAATGCAAGCTCAAGTTCTTTTCGATTATTAACATGGGTTTGGCCTTTGCCATCATAACCAAATTGTGCAATTTTTAGAATTGCAGGATATATATCATTTGGTACTAATCCTAATGACTTGATATCAGAAATTACTACAAATGGACCTACAGGGAAATCATTATTCTTAAAAAATGTTTTTTCATGAATTCGATTTTGCGCAATAGAAACTGCTCTCGACGAGGGCCTAACAATTAATTCTGTTTCTAAGTACTCAAGGGTATTAGCTGGAATATTTTCAAATTCAGTAGTTACTGCAACGCATGTATTCTTAATTGTATCCAAAGCTGATTTATCGTTATAGCTAGCACATAAATGAACATCAGAGATTTTACCCGCAGGGCTATTCTTGTCGGGGTCTAAAACTGTTACTTTATAACCCATATTTTGAGCAGAAATAACAAAAAAACGGCCTAATTGTCCGCCACCCAAAATACCTAACATTGAAGGTGGTTTAATATTATCTACCAATTAATCAGCTTCCAATTTCATATTGGTAACCTTAGCAACTTGTTTTTTTCTGTACTCAGTCAATTTATCTTTGACCTTAAGATCATCTTTAGCAATCACTGAAGCAGCAAATAAACCTGCATTAACTGCTCCTGCTTCTCCAATAGCAAAAGTTGCAACTGGGACTCCTTTTGGCATTTGGACAATAGATAATAATGAGTCCTGTCCTTCAAGATGCTTTGTTGGTATAGGAACTCCTAAAACTGGGACTATCGTCTTAGATGCAACCATACCAGGAAGATGAGCTGATCCACCTGCTCCTGCAATAATAATCTTATACCCAGAACTTTCTGCTTTTTCAGCAAACTCATACATAAGATCTGGAGTTCGATGAGCTGATATAACCTTAGCTTCAAATGCAATTTTAAATTCATCGAGAATATCTGCTGTATGTTTCATAATTGGCCAGTCGCTATTGGACCCCATAATTATAGCAACTAGTGGTTTTTTCTTTTCCATTGTTATTTCCCTTTAGACCTCATAATAACTAGATTATTTCGATGGATTAGACTTTGCTCATTAACATAGCCCAAGATAGATTCAATTTTATCAGTTGAAAGTCCCTTAATCTTATTTAGCTCATTTGAACTGTAATTAATAAGGCCTTGTGCAACCTCTATATCCTCTGAATCAAAGCATTTCACTACCTCTCCTCGATCAAAATTCCCTTCAACTCTTGTCACTCCAATAGACAACAAACTTTTTCCTTTTTCAACAAGTGCATTCACAGCTCCAGAATCAATAAAAATCTTACCTTTTGATTGCAAAATGTCAGCTAGCCATTTTTTTCTTGCGAATTGCTTAGGTTCCCGGCACTCAAGGAATGTACCATAAAAATTATTACTACTAATTTCAGTGAGAATATTTTCTCTTCTACCAAAAGCTATTATTGTGTGAGCTCCGCTTAATCCTGCTTTTCTAGCAGCTTGAATTTTAGTAATCATTCCACCAGTCCCGGTTGATGAAATACTATCATTTGCAAGTGAATTTAATTTGTCGTCATCGATATATGCATGTTCAACCAAATGGGCGCTATCATTTTTTCTTGGGTCATCAGAAAATAATCCATCTTGATCTGTTAATAATATCAATAGATCTGCCTCTAAAAGATTAGCCACCATCGCTGCCAAAGTATCATTATCACCAAACTTTATTTCATCACTTGCTACCGTGTCATTTTCATTGATAACAGGAATAACATTTTTCTTAATTAAATTATTAAGGGTTGAGCGCGCGTTAAGATATCGCTCTCGATTACTCAAATCTTCGTGTGTAAGCAAAATTTGGGCTGATATTAAATTACATTGAGAAAATAATTGTTCGTATATTTTTAGTAAGCCCATTTGGCCTACAGCTGCGGCAGCTTGTAGCTCGCTCAACTCCCTTGGTCTTTTTGTAATTCCAAGTATTTTTAAACCAGCAGCAATAGCTCCACTTGAAACAACAACAATTTCCTTACCATCATTTGCTAATTTCTTTATCTGACTTACCAAACCTAGCAGGCAGGCTTCATCAATTCCATTGCCATCATTTGTAATGATGCTAGAACCAAGTTTAATTACTATTCTTTTTGATTCGAGTAGCTTTATTTGTCTATTCATTTTAGGTTTTCATTATCAATATGTTGCATTATTGCATATGTTAACTCTTTACAGCCCTGGCCATTAATCGCTGAAACACAAAACACTTCACCATTCCAGCTTAACCTTTCAGTTATTTCCTTCTTAATATCATCAATATTATTTATTAGATCTATTTTATTTAAAATTAACCATCTTGGTTTATTAAATAATTTCTCGCTATATCTTTTTAACTCATTAATGATGGCAGTTGCCTCCTCTGCTGGGCTAATTGACTCATCAAATGGAGCGATATCTAGAATATGAAGTAATAATTTTGTTCTATCTAGATGCCTAAGAAACTGATGACCTAATCCATGCCCATCTGCTGCCCCTTGAATTAATCCTGGAACATCAGCAATCACAAAGCTTTTCTGGTGATCAACTCTTACAACCCCTAAGTTTGGCTCTAGTGTAGTAAATGGATAATCTGCTACTTTTGGCTTAGCTGCCGAAACTGATCTTATAAAAGAAGACTTACCAGCATTTGGCATACCCAATAAGCCTACATCAGCAAGAACCTTAAGTTCTAAATATAATTCATATTCTTCGCCTGGGTCACCATTTGTACATTGTCTTGGAGCTCTATTTGTACTTGACTTAAAATGCACATTTCCAAGTCCGCCTTTACCACCAGCAGCTACCAATATGTTATTACCATGCTCATCAAAGTCGGCTAGTATTTTTCCAGATTGTTTTTCTGTAATGACTGTACCAACTGGAACTCTAAGAAGTAGGTCCCCACCTTTTGCACCATAGCATTCGGCACTTCGGCCATTTTCTCCTCGTTTTGCTCTATAGTTTTTTACAAACCTATAATCAATCAAGGTATTTATATTCTCATCTGACTCAAAATAAATAGACCCGCCTTTCCCACCATCACCGCCATTTGGTCCACCCATAGGCTCATACTTTTCTCTCCGGAACGAGGCTATCCCATTTCCTCCATCTCCAGCAAATACCCTGATAGTTGCTTCATCAATAAATTTCATATTTTCCACCAAACAAAAAAGCCCTATCAAATGATAGGGCTTCGTCTATCTTTTAAATAACAAACTATGCAGTTAGAATATTTACTAATTTTCTTTTTAATGAGCCTTTTGTTGTAAAGCTAACTTTTCCATCTGCTTTAGCAAAAAGTGTATGATCCTTACCTATTCCAACATTATTACCTGGATGCATCTTTGTTCCCCGCTGTCTAAGGATAATACTACCTGCTTTAACAAACTGATCGCCAAATGCTTTTAAGCCCAGTCTTTTTGACTGAGAGTCTCTTCCATTCCTAGAACTACCGCCTGCTTTTTTATGTGCCATGTGTGTTACCTTTAATTAAATTTATTTAACAGCTATTTTATCAATCTTAATCTCAGTATAACTTTGTCTATGTCCCTGAGATTTTCTGTAATGTTTTCTACGATTCATTTTGAATATTTTAACCTTATCTCCTCGTCCATGAGATAATACAGTTGCGCTGACGCTTGCACCAGTCACTAACGGGCTGCCTATTGTTACTTTTTCTCCGTCTACTAATGTTAATACTGTATTAACACTAAATGTCTTGCCAATTTCAGTCCCAAGTTTTTCTACTTTTAGGGTATCTCCCTCTGAAACTTTAAATTGCTTGCCACCTGTTTTGATAACCGCGTACATTTAATTACCTTTTTAAAAATATAATATACTAAATAAGATCAGCGATTATACTTAATAAAAAGCAATTTATCAATTAAATACTAGCTCTTAACTAACGATTTATTGTAAATATTGAGTCGTATATTAAGGAATATTATATGATAAAATAAACGATAAAATTTAATTAAAAAAAACTTGTCATTTAATAAAATAATCTCCCCTTTAAAGAAAGATCTAGGCTCTGTGGATAATGTGATAAAAAATTCACTCCACTCAGATATTTCTATCATCAATCAAATATCTAGCCATATTATTCAAAGTGGCGGAAAGAGAATGCGCCCTATTCTGCATCTTCTACTTTCAGGCCTCTCTGGTAAGATAAGCCCAATAAACTATAAAATTGCAGCAATTATTGAGCTCATCCATACAGCAACTTTATTACATGATGACGTAGTAGATCAGTCCACAAAAAGAAGAAATATTATTTCAGCAAATATCCTGTTTGGAAATTCAGCTAGCGTCCTAGTTGGTGATTTCATTTATTCAAGATCATTTCAGATGATGAGTGAAATAAATAATCTAGAAGTTATGAAACTTCTTTCAAATGCAACAAATACAATCTCTGAAGGAGAAATTCTTCAATTACTAAACATTCATAATCCAAATATTGATGAAAAAGAATATTTCAAGGTAATTGAATTTAAAACAGCTAAACTTTTTGAAGTTTGTGGTTCATTAGCAGCTACTGTCAACAATAATGGCATCAAGAAAATTAATGAATGCGCAAAAATTGGTAAGAACTTTGGTGTTATATTTCAATTAACGGATGATATTTTGGACTATTCTGGGGAGGCTATTAATATCGGTAAAAATCTTGGGGCCGACCTAGCTGAGGGAAAAATAACCTTACCTTTAATATATGCAATGAAAAAGAGTAATAAGGTTCAAAAAACAACTATTAAAAACGCAATTAAAGAGGGCGGGATTAATAACCTGTCAGATGTTATGCAAATTATTGATGAAACAAATTCAATAGAAAATGTTAAAGACAAGTCCTTACTCCACCTCCGTGAAATTGAATCACTTCTCAAAGGCTTTGAAAAATCTCCCTACAAAAAAATTGTGATGGATTTGGCAGAATTTTCGGTTCATCGAGTAAGTTAATTTAGTAAAATTTTATCTCCACTATCCACTCGATAATAATTTAATTTCGCTTTTTTACAGCTCTTCTCAAGCATGTCACCATGAAAAACTAATTGATCATCAATATCTACCTGTGCAAAACCAGAATGATAAAGAGTAACTTCTGCTTGTTGCTCGCCTTGTTTCAGAAAAAAACTAGTATAATTTTCATTCTCCTGTTCAGAGTGAAGCTTCCACCCATTCCCTCCCGAAAGATCATAAAGCCAGCCAGCTAAATCAACCTCAACTTTACAGACAATTGGATCAAGGAATGAAATTAAGTCCAAGTCAAGACTAAGGGTAGAGGCATCTATTTTATTTTTATTTTTATTCATAATTAATCTTTAAGTTATCATATAAATTATAAAATTAATATGGTGACTAATAATGAATTTACAAGTTAAAAAATGCATATAATTGGATTAACAGGTGGTATTGGTTCTGGAAAGAGTATAGCTTCAGAAATTTTTGATAATCTAGGTGTTCCAATTATCGACCTAGATAAGATAAATAAAAAAATCACCCAAAAAAATTCCATAGGATATAAGGAAATTATTAAAAATTGGGGTGATCTCTACCTCGATAAATCAATGAATATAGACAGAAAGAAATTACAATCTGATATATTTACTAAATCACAATGCAAAAGAAAAATTGAAGAAATATTACACCCACTTATTTATAAAGATGTTGTACGTCAAATAGATGAAGTATCTAATGCTGCATACATCATTATTGTTATTCCTCTTCTCTTTGAGACAACAACATATCAGAAATTAATTAATGAAAGTCTCTTAATTGATTGCTCAGAAGATTTGCAGTTAGAGAGAATAAGAACCCGCGATGGTATTCCAGACGAATTAGCTAAGAAAATTATTAAGGCGCAAATGTCAAGAAATGATAAGATTAAGAAAGCTAATAATGTTATAAAAAATATTAGCAGCAAAAAAATACTTAAAGAAAACATCCTGTATTATCACAAGAATATATTAGAAAAATTAAATGAGAAATTACTATGATTCACTACGAATTCCCACTGAATGAGAAAACAAGAAAGTTTTTGCGACTTGAAGAAATATTTATAAGAGCTGAAACACAATTAGCTAATCGAATAAAAGCTTCAGGATGTGAATTATTTGAAACATTATTTAATTTAATGGCTTCAGCATCAAGATCAGACCTAAAAGTTGAGCTAATTCAGGAGATTGAGAGGCAACGAGGGAAAGCTGAAAAATTAATACGGACAAAAAAAAATATTGCCTTACAAGTAGCCCTTAAAAAGCATAGAGTAATGCTAGAAAAAAGCTCTATTAAACCAGGATTTTATTTTGGTACAGATAAATTTCTACAAGAAATAAAAGCTAGAAGTGACAGTCCTTTTGGTATTTTATCGACTGATTTTCCTGAAATGCAATTATGGCTTCAAACACAAACTCCAAAATCTAGGAGATTATTTTTTAAAGCAAAGTTTGCTCCCTTTTTACCTATAAAAAATGCAGTAACTTTTCTTAATTCAATTTTACGTGAAAGTGCAAAAATGAAAATACATAAAAGTAACCATGCAAGATATGAAATAAAACTTGATAGCTCTCATAAGAATGATTTAGTTTTAGTTGAGTTATCTGAAAATTTAGGAGTTATTCCAGCTCTTTCATCAAATAAATATGCTATCAATATTAATTTTAATTCTAATTCTATGAATAAATCTAATAAGGTTAATAAAAGTATGAATTTTAAAATTGGTGTCTCAGGTTTTTAAATTAAATGAGACTTTTATGTCCTACTTGTAAGAAAAATATTGAATATGACCATAATAATTCTTTCAGACCCTTTTGTTCTGAAAAATGTAGATTAATTGATCTTGGAGCATGGGCCTCTGAAGAATATAAAATTCCAGGAAACGAAAATAAGGGAGAATCTAATGAAGAGATTTAACTTATTAGCATCAATATTAATAATGCTAGTATCATTTAATAATTACGCTGCTGATATAAATTTTACTTCTACAACTATAAAATCCCCAAGAGCTGGTATGGATATGTCAGCTGGGTTTTTTACTGCTACTTCTAATGATGATTTTTTAATTAAATCAATAAAATCTGATTTAATTGGTCGAATTGAAATCCACAGCATGGAAATGGTCAAAATGCCCGAAGGTCACCAGGTAATGAAAATGCGAAAAATTAAATCCCCAAAAATTCTTAAGGGAGTCCCTTTTATATTAAAGCCAGGGGCTAATCATTTAATGCTTTACCAAATAGACAAAAAGATTAATGCCAAAAAAGAATTAGTACTTAAATTTAACTTAGAAACTAATTCCGGTAAATTAATAACTCAGGACGTTTTATTTAATATAAATTAATTTTTCCAAATATCTCGCTGAGATGCTATTCCTAAAGCACCAGCATTTAATGCTTTCTTTATATCACTTTTTTTCATGCCCCCAAGGGCATAAATTGGAATTCCAAATTTATTAGTAATACTTGAAAACTTAGTCCAACCTAGCGGCATTATTTTAGGATGTGAGATTGTTTTATTTACTGGAGAAAAAACCACAAAGTCTAATTTCTTATCTTGAGCAATTTGTATATCCTCTTCTGAATGGCAGGATGCACCAACGATTAATTTTTTTGGTTTTTTAGCTAATTTTTTCAGCTCAATTGAATTTAAATGGACACCATTTGCATTTACATTATTAGCTAGTTCAATACTTGAATTAACAATAACTTTTGCAGAGTATGGCCTGCAAATCGCTATAATTTCTAACGTTATTTTTTTGAATTCCTTTATTGATAGATTTTTCTCTCTTATTTGTATAATTTTTAAGCCTTGCTCTAGTTGTTTTTTCAACTGAATTAAGAATATTTCCTTGGGGGTCTCACTTATATTGGTAATACCATAGTGAGTGGGGAGTGACAACGCGTTCAATATAAAGATATTAGGAGGAAGTATCGTTGTCCTATTTACCTCAGAAGCATCAATCCAAAGCAATTCTTGATTTTCTTTTGGAGTTAGATTTCCAGCCCACTTGTTAACCTTAAAAAAATATAATTTAACTTCATGCTCTTCATATGAATAATTACGAGTAACCCATTTTTCATAATCAATAACATCAATTCCTATCTCTTCCCTTAATTCTCGACAAAGTGCATCTTTAGGCGACTCATTTTTTTCTAGCTTACCTCCTGGAAATTCCCACCAACCTGACCATGAGCGGGAATTTGGTCTTTGGGCCAAAAGAATTTTTTTATTTGAATCGATAAGTATGCCAACTGCAACATTGATATGCACTATCTAGGATCTATACTCAGCATTAATTTTTACATAATCGTATGAGAGATCTGTGGTCCAAATAGTGCCAGTAGACTCTCCCCTGCCAATATAAACATCCAATATAATTTCATCATTTTTCATTTCTTTTAAACCCATAGACTCCTTGTAGTTCTTTGCCATTGAACCACTTTTAGCAAATTGCACTTGATTTATGAACACATCAACCAGGTTAATATCTAATAATTCAATAGGTGAATTACCAATAGCAGCCAATATCCTCCCTAGATTGGGGTCGGATGCAAAGAATGCTGTTTTAACCAATGGTGAATTTGCAATAGATTTTCCAACATTAATGCATTCTTCTTCATTTTTACCGCCATGAACATTAATTGAAATAAATTTTGTGGCTCCTTCACCATCTCTAATAATAGACTGAGCAAGAGTTTTAGATGTTTCTAATAAAGCCTCTTTAAGTAAATAGTAATTTTCATTCCTAGTATTAATTAGTTGATGATTAGCCTGGTTCGTTGCAATGATAATAAACGAGTCATTTGTAGAAGTTTCTCCATCGACAGTAATACAATTAAATGAGTTATCAGCAATCTCTATAATCATCTCATCTAACATTTCTTTAGTAATATTTGCATTGGTTGCAACAAAACCTAACATGGTTGCCATATTAGGTTCAATCATTCCAGAGCCTTTACTTATTCCTGTTATATAAACTTCTGTATCTTGAATCATAACTCTTATAGATGAAGCTTTTGCGACTGTATCTGTAGTCATAATTGATTCAGCTGCATTTAACCAATTATTAGATTTAAGATCTTTAATGGCTACTGGAATACCTTTAGATATTTTATCAACGGGAAGATGGGTCATGATCAAACCTGTCGAAAAAGGAATTATATCAACGACCTTAATATTTAACTCATTAGCTACCACCTCACAAACAGCTCTTGCATTTTTTAATCCGTCTTCTCCAGTACCTGCATTAGCAGATCCAGTATTTACAATAAGGGCTCTAGGAGAGCTATTAATCTTGAGATGATCTTTAGCAACAATAACGGGAGCGGCAGTGAATTTATTTTTTGTAAAAATTCCTGACACAACCGCCCCGCTATCGATAGAGATAATTAATAGATCCCTTTGTGATTTATACCTAATTTCAGCCTCAGCTGTTCCTAACTTAATACCTGAAATTGAATGTAATGCATCATTTTTTGGGGCTTTTAAATTAACTGGCATATTTACTTCTTTCTCCATATTGTTCCACTAGAAGTATCTTCAAGTAAAATATCATGACTTTCAAGAAAAATTCTAATTTTGTCTGCTTCTGCAAAATCTTTATTTTTTTTAGCAGCAACTCTTTTGAGTATTAACTCATCGATATCAAAGTCATTAGTTTCCTTTTTTTCACCCTTTAGAAAAATTTCTGGGTCTTGATTTAAAATTCCAATAATATTCGCAAGTCTTAATAGAAGGTTTTGATCATCATTATTTTTGTTCTTATTTGCTTTATTTGCTAGCTCATAAAGAACTGCTAAAGCCTCGGCTGAATTAAAATCATCATCTAAAGCTTCTTTAAATCTTTTTGCATAAGAACTCTTCCAATCTATTGATTTTTTATTATCTATAATATTTCTAATTGCTAAATATAGTCTAGTTAAACCTTGCCTTGATTCCTCAAGGTGTTTGTCCGAATAATTTAAAGGGCTTCTATAGTGTGCTTTTAAAATAAAAAATCTTATAACCTCAGGTTCAAAATGCTCAAGAATTGACCTTATTGTGAAAAAATTTCCCAGTGATTTAGACATTTTTTCATCATCTACTTTTACAAAACCATTATGAATCCAATAATTAGCCATTTTACAGTCATTTGCTGCCTCAGACTGAGCAATCTCATTCTCATGATGTGGAAACTGCAGGTCTTGACCTCCACCATGAATGTCAAAGTGACTACCTAGAAGCTTGTTACTCATAACCGAACATTCAATATGCCAGCCAGGCCTTCCTTTACCCCAAGGCGATTCCCATGAGGGCTCATTATCTTTTGCCGATTTCCATAGAACAAAATCAAATGCATTCTCTTTATTGTTATCAATAACAACGCGATCTCCTGCCCTCAAATCATCAAGCAACTTTCCGGAAAGTTTGCCATAATTTTTGAATTTAGACACAGAGTAGTAAACATCATTATTATCACCCAAATAAGCAAACCCTTTATCAATAAGCAATTTAATCATTTTGATCATTCCATCAATATGATCAGTAGCTTTTGGCTCAATATCTGGAGATATTACGCCTAAACTTATAGCATCTTGATTCATTGCATCAATATATTTCGTGGTTAATTCATGCATTGGTATATTCTGATCAATTGATTTTGCTATTATTTTATCGTCAACGTCAGTAATATTTCTAACGTACAGAACTTTAAACTCGCTTTCTTTTAACCATCTATTTATTAAATCAAAAACGACCAGAACTCTAGCGTGCCCTAAATGACAATAGTCATATACCGTCATCCCACAAACATACATGCGCACCTCATTAGATTTAATAGGTTTAAAAACTTCTTTCTTTTTAGAAAAACTGTTAAATATTTTAAGCATTTAAATTAGTATAGGTAGGTATGTAGTAATGATCTAACATTTATGATAAATTTTGGCATGATTTTGCAAAAAATTATATCACGAGCTAGATGCAGGTTTGTCTGGTTTAACTTATCAACTTTAAAAATATATACAACATGAAAAAATTATTAAAAACTACATTATTTATTAACCTACTTTTTTTCTCTCTCTTAAGCTACTCAGTGAATACAGAAAAGCTTAATATTGAGACCTCTCATGGAGATATTGTCATCGAGCTTTATCCTGAAAAAGCACCAATAACTGTAAAAAACTTTTTAAATTATGTTGAAAAAGGTTTCTTTGCTGGAACTATTTTCCATCGTGTTATTGATGGCTTTATGATTCAAGGCGGTGGTTTTGACAAAGATATGATGCAAAAAGCAACAGATGCTCCTATAAAAAATGAAGCAGATAATGGGCTTAAAAATGAACCATATACTATAGCTATGGCAAGAACATCAGACCCTGACTCAGCAACTTCGCAATTTTTTATTAATGTTGCAAATAATTCTTTTTTAGACTATCCCGGCCAAGATGGCGCTGGTTACTGTGTTTTTGGTAAAGTAGTGGATGGAGTAGGTGTCGTCATAAAAATTGGAAAATTAGCAACTACAAATCGCAGCGGCATGAGTGATGTTCCAATTAAGCGAGTAACAATTAAATCAATAACTAAATTAAACTAAGGAAATAAATGATTACAATTAAAACAAACCATGGGAAATTTTCAATAGAGTTAAATGAAGAAAAAGCACCAATAACTGTTAAAAACTTTTTAAATTATGTTGAAAAAGGTTTCTTTGCTGGAACTATTTTCCATCGTGTTATTGATGGCTTTATGATTCAAGGCGGTGGTTTTGACAAAGATATGATGCAAAAAGCAACAGATGCTCCTATAAAAAATGAAGCAGATAATGGGCTTAAAAATGAACCATATACTATAGCTATGGCAAGAACATCAGACCCTGACTCAGCAACTTCGCAATTTTTTATTAATGTTGCAAATAATTCTTTTTTAGACTATCCCGGCCAAGATGGCGCTGGTTACTGTGTATTCGGAATGGTAGTTTCTGGAACAGAAATCATAGATCTTATTGGAAAACATGCAACTGGTATGAGTGGAGGGCATCAAGATGTTCCGACTTCAGCAATTATAATAGAGGAAGTACTCTCTGATTAATATTCAAACTTCTGCAATCTTTGTCTCTGATATTCATTTAGCCGAATCAGAGCCAGAAACAATTAATAGATTTATTTTTTTTCTAAAAAATGATGCAAGTAAACATGAGGCATTATTTATACTAGGCGACTTATTTGATTACTGGATAGGTGATGACGCTGATTCATTTCAAGAAATCAAAAATTCATTAAAAGAACTATCTAGAAAGGTAAAAATCTATTTTGTAGCTGGTAACCGTGACTTCTTAATAGGGGATAAATTTCTGTCTTTTTGTCAGATGAGCCTTCTAAAAGATCCAACATTGATTTCACTTGGGGATACCGTAACCCTAATTATGCACGGCGATACATTGTGTACAGATGATATTGATTATCAAAAATGGAGAGCTGAAGTACGTTCAAGAGAATGGATAGATAATTTTTTAGGAAAACCTCTCACAGAGCGAATACAAATCTGTAAAGAATTAAGAGATCAGAGTGAGACTAAAAAGAAGAATAAAAGTGATTTAATTATGGATGTAAATGAAACTGCTGTTGAAATAATTCTACAAAAAAATAACTACCCAAAATATCTAATCCATGGCCATACGCATCGCCCAAAAATACATGACTACCTTTTAGAAAGTCACTTTTCACAAAGGTGGGTTCTTGGTGACTGGCATATGAATGGTAATTATATTTTATGGGAAGAGAACAAACTACAGTCGAAGCTGCTTAATTCTTCTTAACAGCAAACTCATGCTTACGATTTGCTGCTGCTGCTTTGTTTAGAACTCCATTAATGAACTTATAACCATCTGTGCCCCCAAAAGATTTTGCAACCTCAATAGCCTCATTTATAACTACACGGTAAGGAACGGATGGAGAAAATTTTAACTCATATAATGAGCTATAAATAATAGCTAATTCAATGGGGCTTAACTCATCATAATTCTTATCTAGATAGGTAATAATTTCTTTTTTCAGTACATCGAAGTTATCAAATACACCATCTATAATCTCTAAATAAAATGCTTCATCAGCTCTTATAAAGTCAGGGTCATCCTGAATATCTTTTTTAATTTTATTAATATCAAACTGATTAACAAGAGCCCTATAAACTCCCTTCATAATCAACTCACGTGACTTCCTACGACTATTAATCTTTTTCTTAGGGGCTTTTAAGGCATTCTTATTAATCATACTTTTTTACTAATTGAGCCATTTCTATAGCTCCTTCGGCTGCTTCTTCACCTTTTATTTTAGTCCTTGCAAACGCCTCATCACTTGAATTTGTTGTGATAATGGCATTAATTATAGGGATATGATAATTTAACTGTAGCTGAAGTAATCCGTTAGCAGACTGGTCTGAAACTATTTCAAAATGATAAGTTTCACCCCTTATTACTGCACCAATACCAATTAAAACGTCAAACTTTCTTTTCCGAGCAAAGCTATCCAGCATTATTGGGATTTCAAGCGCTCCAGGGACGGTCTCATGAGTGATATTATTACTTAAGACACCTTCTATCTGCAACTTATCTATGCATGCATTACAAAGTTCTTTTACAACTTTATCATTGAATCGAGATGAAACAATACCAATCCTTAAGGTCTTTAATGCTTCGTTTTCCAAGAATATTCCAGTCTTTAAATTAGTGGAATATGATTATACCTTTTAAAAGGGCATTATATATCCCCCATAAAATTGGTAAGCCGACCACAATCCATGCAATAGGTAAAATCAATTTTTGTACTGCTTGATTAGATTCACCCTTACTTACTAGCAATGCATTATCCGAATCTTTTTTAGCAGCAACCGCCTTTTCTGTAGATAACTCAGCGTCAGACATAAAATGTTTTGCATCTAAAGGTTTGACAAAATAATTCAAAATAAATCCAAGCACAAGCAATAAAGCAAGCATTGTAAAGCTGGAATTATAGGCCTCGGCTTGAGGTACACCTGCTTGAAGCTGGTACTCCCGCACATAAGACATAATAGCTGGGCCTAATATACCTGCAGTAGCCCATGCGGTTAGTAACCTTCCATGAATTGCGCCTACATGCTGGGTTCCAAAAATATCTGCCAAATAAGCTGGAATTGTTGCAAAACCTCCACCATACATCGTCAAAATAACAAGATTAATTAAAACAAAGAGGGCAATATATTGATTTAGACCGGCCCATGGTGCTGAAAAATACAAAAGGGTTCCTAGGCTAAAGAATATTGCGTAAGTCAACTTACGACCTAAATAATCTGATGAGGATGCCCAAATAATTCTTCCAATAATATTAGCTAAAGACAACAGCGCCACAAAACCACCAGCAATAGCACCTATTTCGCCTGCAGAAAAATTTTGTGCCGCTATTTCTTGGAACATTGGTTTTGCTACAGCTAAAACTCCAATACCCGCAGAAACATTCAAACATAAAACTCCCCATAATAACCAAAATTGGTAAGTCTTATGGGCATGACTCACATGAACATGACCCTTGGCAATCATCGCAGTATCTTTTTTAATCACTTTTTTTCCTTCCACTTTAAAGTCTGCGGGAGGAACTCTGTAACCAAAAGCACCGATAGTCATTACTACGAAATAAAAACAACCCATATACAAGAGTGCATTACCGACTCCAAAGGTATCAATTAGATTTGCTGCAACTGGGGTTCCTATCATTGCCCCCCCACCAAAACCCATAATTGCCATACCAGTCGCCAACCCTCGTCGATCTGGGAACCACTTAATTAATGTTGATACAGGTGATATATATCCTAAACCTAGGCCTATTCCACCAACAACACCTGCTCCAAGCCAAATTAACCATAACTGATGCGTTACTACGCCAAAAGATGAAATGACAAGCCCTCCACCCCATAGAATCGCTGCGGCAAATCCCGCCTTTCTAGGTCCCGCTCGTTCCAGCCAGTGTCCAAATACTGCAGCAGATAGTCCTAAACAAACAATTGCAATTGAAAAAGTCCACACCACATCACTAAGGAACCAATCACAGGATGTAATAAAAAGTCGGTCGTACAGAGATGTAGTTAGTGCATCACATTGGCTACCAATTAATGTAAGTAGTCCACTACCCTTAGATGGCCAGAAAACACTAAAGCCATAGATCATTCCAATAGATAAATGAATTAATAAGGCTGCTGGTGGAACTAGCCAACGGTTGTATGATGCATCTGCAACAATACGCTCTCTAGAAAGAATAGACATTTAATCCCCTGTTATTTAATTAAATAATTTTTGTTTAAACAAAAATTTAACACGTCTTGGTATATTTTTAATATTTTATTTAAATTATTTAAAAAAACTGTCATAAAAATGTCATACAATGATAATAATGGGCGCAAATATATTAATAGTAGAGGATGAAGAATCAATACTGGAGCTTATTGCAATTAATCTCCATCAATCAGGATTCACCCCCATTCGTGCACTAAATGCAGAGTATGCTGACAAATTAATTCATGAAGCAGTTCCTGATTTTATAATACTTGATTGGATGCTACCTGGAATGAGTGGAATTGATTTTGCCAAAAGACTAAGATCAAATACCTCAACAAAAAAAATACCAATCATTATGCTAACAGCTAAAAGCGAAGAAGAAAATATGATTAAAGGATTGGATTCAGGTGCTGATGATTATTTAACTAAACCATTTAGCCCAAGAGAGCTAGTTGCAAGAATAAAGGCAATTTTGAGAAGAAAAGCTCCCGAATTGATTGATGAACCTATTCAAATAAATAAACTACATTTGGACCCTACCACTTACCTTGTTAAATCAAATGGTACAACATTACAAATGGGCCCAACTGAATTCAGATTATTACATTTCTTTATGAAAAATCCGGATAGAGTCTTCAGTAGAAATCATATCCTTGATAAAGTATGGGGAAACCAGTCGGATATAGATGATAGAACTGTAGATGTTCATATTAAAAGGCTTCGCGATTCATTGACTTTAGCTAAACATCATAAATTAATCCAAACAGTTCGTGGGATTGGTTATCGCTTCTGTGAAAATCATAAGCAGTAATCTTTCTAATAAACTATTATAATTAATAATCAATATTTAAAATTAGGCGGTTATTTAAATTGCAGGATATTCGTTGGAGTACATTTTGGTTTCTAGTATTAGAAATATTCATATATTTGATCTTATCATCAATTTTCAACCAAAAAATCGCAATTATTTTTGTATTAGTAACACTATTAATTTTTATAGTCTTACATATTTTTTGGATCCACAAGCTAAATAAATGGATTGAGTCACCAAGCCTCAAAAATCTACCTAACGGAACAGGCATTTGGGAAAATATATTTGCAAAATTATACAGAACCTATCGCCAACAAAAAAAATCACAAACGCAATTAACAACAACATTAGATCAATTTAATCAGGCCGCAGAAGCTATAAATGATGGGATTATTGCTGTAAATGAAGACAATGAGATTTTGTGGTCAAATAAAAAAGCTCAAAAAATGTTCAATATAAATAGAAAAAAAGATTACAACCAGCCTATTAGTTATATTTTTAGAAATACAGATCTTTCTAGTTATTTGCTGAAAGAAGATTATGAAAAATCTATTAATATTCATAACCCAACTAATAAAATAGATATAGAAATAAAAGCTACATTTTTTGGAGACAACCATAAACTAATAACATGTAGAGACTTAACATTATTAAATAAGGCTGAGAATCTTAGGAAAGATTTTGTCTCAAATTTTTCTCATGAATTAAAAACACCCTTAACCGTTATTTCAGGGTTTCTTGAGACTCTTGAAGATCAAAAAACAATTGATGCTGAATCTAAAAAGATAATTTCTTTAATGTCTAAACAAGCATTTAGAATGAAAAAATTAATTGATGACTTATTATTGCTATCTAATGTAGAAAGTGATTATTTACGAAATCGATCTGAAAAAATCATCATTAAAGATATGTTCAGAAAAATAAAAACCGAGGTAACCTTAGTTAACCAAGAGAAACATAATATTATTTATTCAATTAATAATGAAATAAATATATATGGATCTATTAGTGAGGTTTATAGTGCATTTATGAATATTTTAACTAATGCAATAAGATATTCTGGTGATGCAGGAGAGATTAAGGTGAGTTGGAATAAAATTAATAATGATGCAATATTTGAAGTTACTGATAATGGTATCGGAATTCCAGAAGAGCATCTAACAAGGATCACAGAAAGGTTTTATCGGGTTGATGAGGATCGAAGCAGAGAATCTGGTGGAACTGGTTTGGGTTTATCAATTGTTAAAAATGTGATGAGCCAACACCAAGGAGATGTAAGAATAGCCAGTGAGATTAATACTGGTAGCTCATTTAAACTAATCTTCCCATCCGAAAGAATATACACCAAATAATGTTTCGTTTTCTATTCTTATCTATATTTATATTTTTAGTTCTATTAGGCTGTGCAAATAACACTTTAAGAAATAAAGATTCAACTCAATATGATAAATCATCTTTAAGCCAATTTGGTAAATCAGACGTTGACCGAATGGCTGATTACGAAATTAGAGAGAACATAGAGAGTTTAAAAATATTAATGATTAAGTTTTATAAAAGAAATCCTAAAGAACTTAGAAAAACTTCATCTGATAATGCTGAGATAGTTACTGATTGGGTTTTTAACGCAAAACATGATTGGAAGTTTAAATCTATAAATTTTGCGCAAGGAACTGACGCATTGAATCAATCCTTCGATGAATCTTTTGAAGGAGATCGTGTTCTATCATTAATCACTGGCTTGTATACAATGATTAAAAAAGCACATGGAGACAAAATAGAGTTTTTTATTTTCGATTCTCTTAACCCTCAATCAATATATAATGCTTCTCGAAATATTGAGATTGTTTTATGGAAATTATCAACAAAGAGAAATAAGGCTGGTGATCTTTTCTTGGTATCAAATGAAATGGATGAGAAAAATTCAAACCTATCTTTTGAACGAGAGTTCGGTAAGATTATTGGACGGACAGATTACTTCGCATACGCATTATCTGAGAAATCTGAAAGAGGAATAACGCGAGCTCTGCAGAGTATTGCAACAGGTATATTTCTTCCCTTTTAGCTAGAGAAGTATCTTTTCAATGCCGCCATTAGTTGCTTTTTCAACATATTGCTCAAGCCATTGATCACCTAAATTATTTCTAGCTAACTCAACCACAATATAGTCCGCAGTTGTATTGGTGTCATCACCATACCGATCAAGACCCTGTAAACATGAAGGGCAAGATGTTAGTATTTTTACTGGTAGATTCTCATCTATAACCTTTGGAAGTTTCTTTAAGCCCCTCTCAATTTCCTCTTGTTTTCTCATTTTTACTTGTGATGCAATATCTGGACGACTTACAGCAAAGGTACCTGACTCGCCACAACATCTTTCATTTAATGGGATATCTTTACCCATCAATGTATTTGTTACTTCAGTAGGCGAATAGGTCTTCATTGGAGTATGGCATGGATCATGGTACATATATTGTTGACCACTTATTCCATCCATTTTAACGCCCTTCTCCATTAAATACTCATGTATATCTAATAATCTGCAGCCTGGGAAAATTTTTTCAAACTCGTATTTCTGGAGCTGATCCATACAGGTTCCGCAAGAAACAATAACTGTCTTTATATCTAAATAATTTAATGTATTTGCAATTCGATGGAACTGAACTCTATTTTCTGATGTAATTTCTTGGCCTTTATCATGATTGCCAGAAGATGTTTGTGGGTAGCCACAACATAAATATCCTGGTGGAAGAACTGTAATTGCACCAACCTCATAGAGCATTGCTTGAGTTGCTAAACCAACTTGAGAGAATAGTCGCTCAGAGCCACAGCCTGGAAAATAGAAAACTGCATCAGAACTTTCATCAATTTTGTTCGCATTTCTAATCACCGGTACGATTTTATCGTCCTCAATTCCCAATAAACCTCTAGAGGTCCGAGTAGGCATATTTTTTGGCATTGGTCTATTCATAAAATGAATAACCTGTGAAACAACAGATGGCTTACCAACTGTTGTAGGGGGTGATTTTTTAAAATAGTCAATTGCTTTAATTTTTTTAAAAAAACTATAGCCAATTCTTTGGAATTTATACCCAACATCAACCATCATCTTTCGCATTAATTTAATTGTTGCAGGATCCTTTAGATTCAAATAAGTCATTGCAAGAGATGTGCCAGCATTAAAATGTTTCTTGCCCTGCTCTCTTAGAAAATTCCTCATTGCAATAGAAACATCTCCATAATCTATGTTGACTGGGCATGGATTTAAGCATTTATGACAAACTGTACAATGGTCTGCTACATCATTAAACTCATCAAAATGCTTTAGAGATATACCTCTTCTTGTTTGCTCTTCATATAAAAATGCCTCAATGAGCAATGATGTTGCAAGAATTTTATTTCTAGGGCTATAAAGTAGATTTGCATTAGGGACATGTGTAGAGCAATCTGGCTTACATTTTCCACATCGCATACAATCACTTATTGAATCAGCAATTTCTCCTATCGCCGACTCCTCCATAATAATTGACTCTTGCTCTAGGAGACCAAAACTTGGTGTATATGCATTATGAAGGCCAGAGCCATGTAAAAGCTTACCTTTATTGAAGTGGCCATTTGGATCAACCTTAGATTTATAATCTGCAAATTTATTTATAGTAGATTCGTCAAGAAACTCCATTTTAGTTATACCAATTCCATGCTCCCCGGAAATTACTCCATCTAGATTTTTTGCTAAGGTCATTACCCTTACAACAGCTCTCTGTGCTTCTTGCAACATTTCATAACTATCTGAATTAACTGGGATATTTGTATGAATATTACCATCTCCTGCATGCATATGTAGAGCAATAAATACCCTCGATTTCAATATACTTTGATGGATATCATCAATTCTTTTAAGGATAAGCTCGTACTCTCTGCCAGAAAAAATTTCAATTAATGGTATTTTGATTTCTTTTTTAAAAGAAATGATAAGTTCACGAGACTGAATGGCTTCAAATAAATTCTTATAATTTCCTTGAAAATCAGGTAAATCAATGAACTCACCGATTGAGTAGTCCATTTTTGTAAGGTACTGCTCCCACTTGCTAATCACCCGCTCAATAAGAGATATGCTAAGCTGCTTTTTATTATCAAGTAAATCTTTATCAATATCTAGATTATTTAAGCTTATTAAATCTTCAGTTAGATATCGCTGAATTTCTTGAGCAATTTTTAATTTATTTGATATTGATAGCTCTATATTTATACGATCAATACCATTTGAGTAATCACCCAATTTAGGAAGCGGAATTACAACATCTTCATTAATCTTAAAAGCATTGGTATGTTTAGCAATAGCCGCTGTTCTTGCTCTATCAAGCCAAAAACGTTTCCTTGCCTCAGCTGATACTGCAATAAAGCCTTCGCCATCTTTTGAGTTTGCTATCTGAACAACTTTTGAGGCAGCAATTCCAACTAAATCTTCGCTATCACTTGCTATGTCTGCAATTAGAATCATTTTTGGCCGCATTGATCTTGCTGCCTTAGTACTATAACCAACAGCTTTAATGTATCGCTCATCTAAATGTTCTAGACCTGCCAGTAATACATTGTCGAAGCTATCTAAATAATCCTTAATTTCTACAATACCAGGAACTGCTGATGACACATTGCCAAAAAATTCAAGGCAGACAGTTCTTACATGTTGAGGCATTTTATGCAGAATAAATGTTGCCGATGTAATAAGTCCATCACAACCTTCTTTTTGAATACCAGGAAGTCCGCTCAGGAATTTATCTGTCACATCCTTACCTAAGCCTATTTTTCTGAAATTTTTCCCTGGTATTTCTAAAATTTCTGGGTCGTCATTTGGGATAACTCCATTCTTATCAAACTTAGTAATTTTAAATCGAGCTAAATCTACATCATGAATTTTTGATAAATTATGATTCAATCTCTCAATTTCTACCCAATCACCATTTGGATCAACCATTTTCCAAGATGCTAAATTATCTAACGCTGTTCCCCAAAGAACCGCTTTCTTACCTCCTGCATTCATGGCGACATTACCTCCAATACATGATGCATCCGCCGATGTTGGGTCTGTTGCAAACTCAAGGCCCGCTTCAGACGCTAAATTCATAGCTGTTCTTGTAACCACCCCTACCTCACATCGAATTGTAGGGACAGATCCAGATAATCCAGGCAAACTTTTAAATTCAATATCACTAATCTCATTAAGTTTTTCTGTATTAATTACAGCAGTCATTGGTATTAAAGGAATTGCCCCGCCTGTATAGCCTGTGCCTCCTCCTCGAGGGATAATAGTTAATTCAAGGTCAATACAGGCCTTAACAATATTAGAGATTTCTGACTCTTTATCAGGGTTTATCACAACGAAAGGAAGCTCAACTCTCCAATCAGTAGCATCGGTAACATGTGACACTCTTGCCAATCCATCAAATTGAATATTATGTTTTTTGGTATATCGCTTTAATTTTGATAAAACTTTTTTTCTAAGTTTTTTTGCATTTTTAAAATCAAATTCAAATTTCAAAATGGCTGCAAGAGCAGCAGTAGTCAGCTGTGCTACTTTAATATTACCAAAGCTTCTATCTTCAATGGACTTGATTCGATGTCTCATTGCTTCTACTAGTTGCTTAAATCGCTTTGAATTTTCAATTAGGTCATCCTGTAGATATGGATTTCTTGATACGACCCATAAATCTCCTAGAACCTCGAAGAGCATTCTTGCAGAACGCCCTGTTTTCCTTTTTTCCCTTAGCTCATCAATAATTAACCAAATTTCCTCCCCAAGGAAACGTAATACAATTTCTTTATCCGAAAATGAGGTGTAATTATATGGAATTTCTCTAAGGCGACTTGAGAACTGAGGCTGAGCTTTTAAGATATCAGGAGATAAAGGAGCGTTCATTAGACTTCGAAATATAGAATAACAAAATCATAGCATGTTGGATGATGCCATACAACGTCAATTCTATTAGGGTTATTGAGTGAATTATGAGAAAATTTCGTCATATATATAATTGATTAAAATTTTGAGAATAAGTTCATGCTTTGGATAAAATCCCTTCATATAATTTTTATGGTTACATGGTTCGCAGGTCTTTTTTATTTGCCGCGACTTTTTGTTTATCATGCAATGACAACAGATAAAATTAGCCATGATCGCTTTGTAATTATGGAGCGGAAGTTATTTTATGGAATTATGACTCCAGGAGCAATATTAACTATTATTTTTGGTGTTTGGCTTTGGTTAGACTATAACTACTCAGGGCTTTGGTTAAATCTTAAATTATTATGCGTAATCCTGCTTATTTTTTATCATTTTATATGTTTAAAACATCTTATAAACTTTAAGTTAAAAAAAAATAAATGCAGTCATATATATTTTAGGTGGTTCAATGAATTCCCAGTAATACTTTTAATTTTAATCGTTATATTAGTAGTAGTAAAACCATTATGAATAATATTTTAATATGTGGATCAATTGCATACGACACAATCATGGTATTTGAGGATTATTTTAAAGATCATATTCTTCCTGATCAAATTCATAAATTAAGCGTATCTTTTTATGTTCCTGAACTAAAGAAAAATTTTGGTGGTACAGCAGGGAATATTGCATACAACTTAAGATTACTAAATAGCTCGCCAATTATAATGGCTACTGTTGGCGATGACTTTACTCTATATTCTGACAGGCTAAGTAAATTAGAAATTATGCAGGACTATATAAGAATTATTCCAGAAACACATACGGCTCAGGCATTCATAACTACTGATCTTGATGATAATCAAATTACTGCATTTCATCCAGGTGCAATGACTCAGTCCCATAAAAATACTGTCTCAACAATCTCAGAAAACATAAGTCTCGCAGTTATTGCGCCAGATGGAAAAGATGGCATGATTAATCATTCTAATGAGTGCTATAAAGCAAATATCCCAATTCTATTTGACCCAGGACAAGGTTTGCCCATGTTTAATCAGGAAGAATTATTAACCTTTATTGAGCAAGCTTCTTACATAGCTGTTAATGACTATGAAGCTCAAGTCCTATCTAAAGCTACTAATCTTAGCATTGAAAATATTTCTAAAAAAGTTACTGCATTAATAATCACTAAAGGTAATGAAGGCTCATTAATATATACAGACAATAAAATTATAAAAATTGATCCTTTCTATGCTGCAAATATAATTGATCCAACAGGATGCGGGGATGCTTATCGCTCTGGCCTGATATATGGAATTGTTAATAAATTAAGTTGGGAAAAAACAGGTTGGCTAGCCTCTATTATGGGAGGATTTAAAATAGAGTCGCAAGGAGGCCAGAATCATACACCTTCAATAAATGCTATTGAAAGTTATTTTGGAGAAAAACTAGGATAAATCTCTGCTGTCGGAACTAACTGATTTAATAGATTTAGATTCAATACAGTAGGCTGATAATTTTCCTCCCCAAACGCATCCAGTATCAAGTGTTATCCCATGGTTGTGCTTTTGAATGCCAATAGCAGACCAATGTCCCGAAATAATAAATTCGCTTCTAATCTTTTTAGTTTTAACGTCAAACCAAGGATTTAAAGTACTAGGAAGATTATTCAAGTCTGATTTGTATGTAAAATCAATAGCATTATCCTTATTTATACATCTAAGCCGAGTCATTGCATTAATTGCTACTCTTTGTTTATCTTCTCTATTATATTCTAATGACCATTTATCAGGCTTATCTCCATACATACTTTTAAAAAAGTCATAAGGATTTTCGCGTAAGGATACCATCAAATCTTTTGCTAAATCTAGCGCATCTTCAGTTGACCAATCAGGCATTAACCCTGCATGCACCATTAGGAAACCTTTATGCTTATGGATTAATGACCATGAAAGCATCCAGTCAACATACTTATTAAGATTTTCTGATGCTAAGATTGGTTGAAGAGTGTCTGTTGATGATAACTTTCTTTGATTAAATGCAGCAGAAAGAAAATATAAATCATGATTACCAAGAACAATATTTAAATTGTCTCGATTTTGATAACACCAGTCTAAAGTTTGAAGAGAGCCTAGACCTCGATTAATTATATCTCCAACAAGCCAGAGCTCATCCGCATTACTATTAAAATTTATTTTTTCTAATAGGTTTTTAAATGAATAAAAACAACCCTGTATATCACCAATTACATAGGTTGCCATTTATCTATTAAAGGCTACCTCCAGATGCATTAGCCATAAAGATTACTGCTGCTGCAACCTCTTCATCAGTAAGGGAAGCATTTCCACCTTTAGCAGGCATCGTCCTAATTCCATTAATGGCATTACTTATAAGCATATCTTTCCCCTGAGCAATTCTTGGTCCCCATTGTCCTGCATCACCAATTTTAGGTGCATTCATTAAGCCACTAGCATGACACATGGCACAATTAGCCGTTGCAATTTTTTCACCAGAAATAGAAGCCTTCGTATCTGATGTTGAATCTTTTGCAACCTTAACATCTGCTACTGGCATTACATTCTCTGAACTAGGTTTTGCCTCTACAACCGTCGAATTTGCAGGTTCACTAGGCTCATATTTAGTAGTTGCAAATACAATTAGAACAATTGCGCCAACAATACTACCAATCACAACACCAACAGTCTCTAAAAGACTTCTTAATTCAGTTCTTTTGCTCATATTTATTTCCTTAACCTTAAAATATTATATAAATTGATACTTAAAATAATGGTCTATTAAAAATGCTGAGAAAATTAATCCTAAATACCATATTGAATACCTAAAAATTTTCATCGATAGTTTATCAGAATAATTTCTATATAACATCACAACATAATACAAAAAATATGCATTCAAAACAGTAGCAATGACAAGGTAGATCAATCCAGTCATACCAACACTAAACGGCATAAGTGTCACAATAATTAATATTATTGTATACAAAAGAATGTGCAGTAAAGTAAACTTCTCACCATGGCTTACAGGCAACATTGGCATGTCAACTTTAGCATATTCTTCCCGCCTATATAATGCCAATACCCAAAAATGAGGTGGCGTCCAACAAAAAATAATTAAAAATAATATTAATGCTTCTGGCGAAACTGAGTTATTCACAGCTGCCCATCCTAATACAGGCGGCATTGCCCCTGAGGCTCCTCCAATGACAATATTCATAGGGGTGGCGGGTTTTAGGAATATTGTATAAATAACAGCATATGCAAAAAAAGTTGCTAGTGTAAGCCACATTGTTAAGAAATTTACAAAATAGAATAAAATTAATAAACCCAATCCCCCAAGAACTGATGAGAACACTAAAGTTTCTTTTTGAGATACTTTTCCAGCTGGGAGTGGGCGCCCTCTTGTTCTAGCCATAGCCGCATCAATCTTTTCCTCTATTAAACAATTAAATGCTGCTGCTGCACCAGAAACAAATCCAATACCAATACTCGCAGCAAGCAATATTTCTATTGGCACCATTCCTGGGGTAGCTAAAAACATCCCAATTATCGCAGTGAAGACAATAAGTGCAGTAACTCTTGGCTTACATAAAGCGAAAAAGCTTTTTAAGCTATCATATGAATTGTAATTTTTTTGTACGACTGCTTTACTCATATTTTCTTAATCTTGAATTAATAATCACAAGTATTATAACTAATAACGCCGCTCCTAGGTTATGCATTGTAGCTAAAGCAATTGGTAAATAAAGTAATAAATTAGCTACGCCAATAATAAATTGAAATGCTAATACAAGAATTAAAAGGTTCCGGTAGAATCGAAGACCTCCATGTTTAGATATCATATATGTAAAAAATAATAAATAAGTCACAAGAATAACTGCTCCAACTCTGTGAGTCCATTGAATTGCATGTAGAGCTTGAATTGAAAGACTGTGTCCTTCGGAAGTTAGACCCAAATCTCTTAAAAGAGAAAACCCATTTCTAAAGTCCATATCAGGAACTAAGGATCCGTGGCATGTCGGGAAATCTGTACATGCTAATGCTGCATAATTAGTGCTGGTCCAGCCACCTAAGAAAATCTGAATAAACAATAATAATATTGCAAACCTTGCAATGAATGCTAAATTACTCCTAACCATTATCGCTGGAGTTCCGAAGTGACGATGAGTAATGAATGTTAGTAATCCTAAAATTGACATGCCACCAATTAAATGCAAACTAACAATAATTGGCTTCAACAATTCGGTAACGGTCCACATTCCAAGAGCAGACTGAAATATTACTAAGGCAACTAATAATAATGGAAGAGCTAAAGACACATTAATTACTTGTCGATTCTTAATAGCTAAAATAGAAATTACGGCTATTAATAAACCCAATGTACCCGCTAAATAGCGATGGATCATTTCACGCCAGGCTTTTCCTGTTTCGACAACACTATCCGGATATACAGCATTTGCCTGAGCAATTGCTTGCTCACTTTGTGGCACAGTTAATGTTCCAAAGCAGCCGGGCCAATCAGGACAGCCCAGACCTGCATCAGTTAAACGAACATAGGCGCCAAAAACAACCACACATAACGTTAGGAATGTTGAGATAAGCAATAAACGTTTGAAATGAATCATGCATTAACTTTCAAAAAAATGATGTAAAATTTACCAATAATTATACAGCCCTAAGGCAGGTTACTCTAAAAATGATAAGAAAAATTGTACCAATAATAGTCGGACTCACTTTAATTGGAATTGTTTCATTAAGTCTAATAAAAAATAATATAAATGATATAAATATGATCACGATTAAAGGTAAAAACATATCAACCTATGAACTTCGAGGGAAGGTATATCTTATTAATTTTTGGGCTACTGATTGTCCCGGCTGCATAAATGAAATGCCGGGATTAATTAATACTTATAATAACTATAAAAACCAAAACTTTGAAGTTATCGCAGTAGCAATGTTCTATGATCCACCCAGTCGCGTTCTTAGTTTTGCAAAAACTGAAGATCTTCCCTTTCCTGTAGTTCTTGATGTTGAAAAAAAAATTATGGATAATTTCAAGGATATTAAACTAACTCCAACATCTATACTAATAGATCACAAAGGAAAAATTATTAACACTATAATTGGGGAAATAAATTTTCCAGAATTTAATCAGGATTTAGAAATTTTACTAAAAAAAGCTAACGCGCATTCTTAATTAGTCTCTCAATATCCTTAATAATGCCATTTGGCTTAGTTCCTTTTTTATATTGCATCATTAAATTTCCATAGGGATCAATCAGATAAATTGAATTTCTTTTTAATTCTTGATTAGATGTGAATGTATTTATAATTTTATCGAAGTTGCTCATTGATACATCAATAAATTTTTGGCCTGGAAAATCTTTTCTGTATGAAGTCCAATCTAATTTAGTACTTGATATAATCAGACGCTCTAACTTATCCTGATCTCTGCCAATAGCTAACCTAATTTGCCTAATCTGATAAAGATTTTCTTGGCAAAGTTCATTACATTCCTCATTAACCAAAAAAACTAAAATCCATTTTCTTTCTTGGTTATATACCTTATCATCAGTAAAAGATAACATATTTATCTCGCCCAGATTAACTATAGGAGAAATAAGCTCGCCATTATTAACAGTTTTTATACTCTCCTTGTAGTCAGAAAAAAATACTAGATACCAAGACACAAATATCGGTATAAAAAACGTTAAGGCAATACCAATAAGTGCCAATCTTGGTTTGAATTGTTTATTTATCATCATGAATTTTTATCCCTAATCGAAAAAATATAATTAGCAATGTTAATGCAAAAGCAAACCACTGAAACGAATATCCATAATTTTTATCTGATCCAGGAGCAGGTAATTTAAAATTAGATTCATAATCACGATCCAAAAGTGGTTCTAGATAAATCATGTATGGTAGAAAGTTTGAGGAATAAAAATTATTGAGATTCTCTGTATCAATTCCCTGGACCCTACTTATATTAGAATTAATTACCTCATGTTTTTTTTCACCCAAGGATATACCGCTTACTGGAAATTTAACAATATTTCCCTTTATTTCAATTTGATCTGGTATTGATTTTATATCTGGTATTAATGATCGTAAATTAAGATTCCTATGCCATCCACGATTAACTAAAACAGTCAAATCACTCCCTTCAATTTTAAATGGAGTAATAATATTAAAACCAGCCTTTCCTTTATAAATTTGATTATCAAGGATAATATTTTGTTCATTTTTAAATATTCCCTTTAGCACAGCTTTTTTCCATAATAAATTTGAGCTATCACTCAAATTATCTAAGATATTTAAATTAATTGATCCATCTGACTGACGTAATGAATATGCATCATTTAATATTTCTTTTTCTTCTGCCCTCTCTAACTGCCAAAATCCTAAACTAATAAAGGCTATAAAAAAGATTAAAAAAACTGCAGTTGGAATCAATTTAAAGTTAAACTGGTATTTATTTAGATTCAATTTTTTACCTTATATAGAGCTCATTATTATGGACATAGTTTCTGCTTTTAAGTTTTTAGTTATTTTTATCTTGATAATTATTTTAATTTCTCTTACCGGAGGTCTTCATTTCCTTATTAAAGATAAGGATGAATCTACGAGACTTGCGAGATCTTTAACTCTAAGAGTAATTCTTTCCGTCTTTCTTTTTATCTTATTATTCTTTGGTTACTCGATGGGCTGGATTACTCCAAACTTTATATAAAAAAACCACCCTTAGGTGGTTTTTTTGTTAATTTAAACCCAGTAGACAAATATAAATAATCCTAACCAAACTACATCAACAAAATGCCAATACCAGGCAACAGCCTCAAATGCAAAGTGATCTTTTTTAGAAAAATGTCCTTTAAGACTTCTAAATAAAATAACAGCTAACATTAGAGCGCCCATTGTCACATGAAAACCATGAAAACCGGTTAGCATGAAAAAGGTTGACCCATAAATACCGCTGTTTAATGTTAAATCCAAATCATTATAAGCATGAACGTATTCTTGGGCTTGAAAACCAACAAAAATAATACCAAGCAAAACGGTTGCAGCTAGCCACAAACATAAAGCTTTACGCTGTTCTTTTTTTAATGCCCAATGAGCGAAAGTACAAGTTACTCCACTTGTAAGTAGTAAGGCTGTATTGACTGCAGGAATACCGAATGCAGGAATTGTATCTTTATATTGGGTATAATTAGATGGATCAGGCATAACATTCATCGGCCACATAGCTTGGAATGCTGGCCATAAAAACTCATGAGTTCCATTATGAAGGCCTTGACCTTCGCCACCTAGCCATGGAATTGAAAATGCTCTAGCATAATAAAGGGCGCCAAAAAAAGCGGCAAAGAACATAACTTCTGACAATATAAACCAACCCATACCCATTCTGAAGCTCACATCTACTTGCTTACTATATTTTCCAGCTAAACTCTCACTAATTACGTCTGCAAACCAACCTGCAAACATATAAACTAATGTTGCTAATCCAAGAATAAGAACATATAACCCCCCCGGTGCATTATTAAACATCATTGCCCCACCCATAAAGGTTATGAATAATGAGAGAGTTCCGACGATAGGCCATTTGCTGCCATCCGGTACGTAGTAAATTTCTTGACTTGCCATAATTTTAATTCCTATCAAAAAGTTATCTTGTTATGAATTCCCTGCTTTTGCCCTAAAAAATGTGTATGAAAGGGTTAATGATGTCACATCATCAGGTAATTCCTTATCTACTTCAAACCTTACTACCATCTCTTTTGTTTCATAACCTTTTAATAATTGATTTACAAAACAAAAGCATTCAGACTTTTTAAAATATAGTGATGCTATTTGTGGAGAAACGCTTGGGATAGCCTGTCCGACTATATCTACATCCAAAATATTCTCAACTATATATGTCGCTTCATAAAATTTACCTGGCTGAACCTTCATATTCCTAACTTGTGGCTTCAATCGCCAAGGTAAATTACCATTTATATTTGCATCAAATTTAACTTTAACCCACCGATCAGATACAACATTACTTTGATTCTTATTTTCTACAACACGGGATGTTTTACCATTGATACCAGTAATATCACAAAAAACATCATACAAAGGAACCATGGCATAACCAAAACCAAACATTAAGATAGCAAACAAAAATAATTTTAATGTCGTTTTTTTAACTCCTCTCTGCATATTTCTCACTAAAAACTATGCATCAGCACAAAAACTAGATAAAAAGAAATTGCAACTATGGCTAATAAAAAAGCAAGTTTTCGATTCTTTTTACTAATATCATCATTATTCATTCTAGAGCCATTTGAGCATTAATGCTCTAGCATCTCCTTAGTTAGCTTGGGTGGTGTTTCAAAAGTATGAAACGGTGCAGGAGATGGAACTGTCCATTCAAGACCCTTAGCACCTTCCCAAACACGAGGTTTTGCTTTCTTACCACCTAAAGCACATTTAATAACAATATATACAAACAATAGTTGGGTTATACCATAAGCGAAACCACCGATACTAGAAATCGCATTGAAGTCGGCAAATTGAATATTGTAATCTGGAATTCTTCTTGGCATACCTGCTAATCCCAGGAAATGCTGAGGGAAGAACAATACATTTGATGAAATCAGTGATAACCAAAAATGGATTTTTCCAAGACGCTCATCATACATATAACCAGTCCATTTAGGCAGCCAATAATAGACTGCTGACATAAGAGCAAAAATAGCTCCTGTTAGTAATACATAATGGAAATGGGCAACTACAAAGTAAGTGTCATGATATTGAAAATCAACTGGTGTAATTCCAAGCATCAGACCAGAAAATCCGCCAATCGTGAATAAAATAACAAATGCAATTGAAAACAACATAGGTGTTTCGAATGTCATAGCTCCTTTCCACATTGTTGCAATCCAATTAAATACTTTAACGCCGGTTGGAACAGCAATCAACATAGTTGCATACATAAAGAACAGTTCACCCTTAATTGGTAGGCCTACCGTAAACATATGATGTGCCCACACAAAAAATGAAAGTATGGCAATTGAAGCTGTAGCGTAAACCATAGATGCGTAACCAAAAAGAGGTTTTCTAGCAAACGCAGGAATCACTTGTGACACAATACCAAATGCAGGTAGAGCTAAAATATAAACTTCTGGATGGCCAAAGAACCAAAATATATGCTGGAATAACACTGGATCCCCACCACCTGCAGCATCAAAGAAGCTAGTACCAAAATATTTATCAGTTAAGAGCATTGTTACACCGCCTGCTAAAACAGGAAGAGAAGCGATAAGCAAGAACGAGGTTATTACCCATGTCCATACAAATAATGGCATTTTCATTAAGGTCATACCAGGAGCACGCATGTTGAATACAGTAGCTATAATATTAATAGCTCCCATAATTGATGAAACACCTAAGAAATGAATAGCAAAAATTAAGAATGGAAAAGCATTTCCAGTCTGTAATACCAGTGGTGGATACATCGTCCAACCACCAGCCGGACCTCCGCCCTCCATAAATAGAGTACTAATCAAAAGCGCAAATGCAAACGGCAAAATCCAAAAACTCATATTATTCATCCTTGGTAAAGCCATATCAGGTGCCCCAACCATTAACGGAATCATCCAGTTAGCGAGACCAACTCCTGCCGGCATTACAGCTCCAAAAATCATAATTAAAGCGTGAACAGTTACCATTGAATTGTAAAATTGTGGGTCAACGAATTGAAGCCCAGGCTGAAATAACTCAGCACGGATAATCATCGCCATAGAGCCACCTACAAAGAACATAACCAACGCAAAAATTAAATAAAGCGTCCCAATATCTTTATGATTAGTAGAGAAAAACCATCTTTTTAAACCTGTTGGCTTATGATCGTGATGATCGTCATGTGCAAGTGTACTCATAATTTTATTCCCAAAATTAAATTAATATTTTATCTAGCCCGTGCAAGTTCGTCGATTTTACTTTTAGCAATTTTTTCTTTTTTACTATCGCCAGCAGTAATAACATTTGGTTTACTTCTTGCCTCAGACACTTCTTTAGCTTGAACAATATCTCCAGTATTATTTCCCCAAGAGTTTCTTGTAAAAGTTACAACTGATGCAATATCAACATCAGATAATTGTTCGCCAAAAGCGGGCATCAACCCTTTTCCATAAATTATCTGTTGAATGTGTCTAAGTCTATTATCTGCCTCAATAGCCACAGAGCTACCAGCGATGGAAGGGAAAACTCCCTTTACACCTTCTCCATTTGCCTGGTGACAGGCTATGCATTGAGCTTTATATACACTCTCACCTTTTGTCATATGCTCTTCCATTGTCAAGACCATGTCCTTTGTATTATTTTTCGCTTCTTGCTCTATTTTCTTCTCACTTACCCATGCAGTATATTCATCCATCGTTACTGCTTTAACTACAATAGGCATGTAACCATGTCCTGACCCACAAATCTCGGCACATTGGCCTCGGTAAACTCCAGCTTTCTCAATTATCGCCCAGTTGTCATTAATAAAACCAGGAATGGCATCTCTTTTCCACCCAAGATCTGGGACCCACCAAGCATGAATTACATCAGCAGCTGTAGTCAGAATTCGAATTTTAGTATTTATTGGTAACACAATAGGCTCATCAACATCACGTAAGTAGTTTACTGACTGCATAGGATCTATCCCAGAATTTCGCTGACTGACTTCAGCACTCTTTTCGTCAAGTGAACTGTATATAGTTAAGTCTTCGTCAAGATAGTCATACTTCCATTTCCACTGAATTCCAGTTGCCTTTACAGTTATTTTAGCCTCAGATGTATCATCCATTTTTATTAACAGTTTTGTAGCAGGAATTGCTAGGGCAATAATAATTGCCAGTGGAATAATCGTCCAAATAATTTCAACCGTGGTGCTGTGAGAAAATTTTGCTGCTTTTGCGCCTTTTGATTTTCTATGATGAAAAATTGACCAAAACATTATTGAAAAAACTACTATACCAATAACAGTTACAACCCATAATGTAACCATATGCATGTTGTAAATTTCTTGGCTGATTGGTGTAACTCCCTGCGTCATATTTAATCCCCACTCTGCTATTGCAGAGAATGGAGTAAGAAGCAGTGCTAATATAATTTTGTGGAAACTTGATTTCAATTTTGAGTTACCTTTCATTAAATTTGTATTGTGCTATGAAAAAATTTTTTTAGGATTTTAACAGCTGGATCAAAAAAATTCAATTTCTTTACATTGCTAATGTAACAACTTTGTAACAAGTGGACAAGTGTTTTAAGAGATAGTTTTAAATAATTTTGCTAATTTTTTTCTATCACTTTCGTTAACCTTTTGACCTATATAAATTTTTTTATTTTCTGAGCCAATAGAGATTGTAGATGGTTGCGTTCTAGTTTGACTTGTGTATTGAAAATTTGTCCACTGCCTTACATATTTGAATTTTAATTTTTCCTTACGTTTAACAAATGAAACTTCAATATCAAATCGACTGATTTTAACTTCTTCATAATAAGTACTTCTTAGGGAGCTTATATAAAGAGCATATCCTAAAAAAATAACTTCGACGCCATAAAATGGAATTGCCAAATATAAATTAATAGTGCTGAGGATGATTGCAATAATTAAAATGAAACAAGCAAATATTGAGTATATCTTTTTTAATTGAGGCCATGGCATTGAAGGATTTGGCCTAACTATAATTTGATGTAACTCTTCGTCTATGAGTTTATGTTCAATCATATATAATCGCGCTATTAAATATAAATGGTGCCGGGAGCGAGAATCGAACTCGCACGCTGTTACCAGCGCGGGATTTTGAATCCCGTGCGTCTACCAGTTCCGCCATCCCGGCTTTTAAGAGCCGACATTATAGCAATCAAAGGACAGAATGAGAATTGATGATTTTAATTATGAATTACCCGCTGAGTTAATTGCGCAGTTTCCTACAGAAAAAAGAGGGAAAAGTAAGTTATTAATTGCAAATCCTTTATTGAAGAAAATATATGACGCTCAATTCGTAAATTTATTTGACCTAATCAATACTGACGACCTTGTTGTGTTTAATGATACAAAAGTGTTAAAGGCAAGATTATTTGGTAAGAAAGAAACGGGGGGTAAAATTGAGATTCTAGTAGAACGAATTATTGACGATAAAAATGCATTAGCTATGATTCGTTCCTCAAAAAAGATTTCAGAAAAAAATACTATTCAATTATCAGATAAGCATAATGTCAATATTTATGGTCGGGAAGATAATCTATATAAAATAAAATTAAATAATGGGTCTTTTTACGAGGTTTTAGAAAGTCTTGGGCACGTTCCTCTCCCTCCCTATATTGATAGAGAAGATAAGCTTAGTGACGAGGATCGTTATCAAACAATATATGCTAAAGAATTAGGTGCTGTTGCTGCACCAACTGCAGGATTACATTTTTCAATGGAGGATATGGATAAATTAAAAATTAAAAATATAAATTTTACATTTATAACCCTCCATGTAGGGTCTGGTACTTTTCAGCCAGTAAAGGTTGATAATATAGATAATCATATAATGCATAAAGAGTTCTACTCAATTGATGAGAACACTAGAGATCTTATTGAAATGACAAAAAAAAAGGGAGGTCGAGTTATTGCCATTGGGACTACTGTTTTAAGAGCTCTAGAAAGTGCATTTAATTTAAATACTATACAAACAGGCAACCAAGAAACCAAAATTTTTATTAAGCCAGGTTACAAATTTAATGTTGTAGACGCGTTATTTACTAACTTTCATTTACCAAAGAGCACTCTTCTGATGTTAGTGTCTGCATTTTCAGGCTATGAATTCACAAAAGAAATCTACCAACATGCTATATTAAGCAGGTATCGTTTTTTTAGTTATGGTGATGCCATGTTTATTGAACAAAAAATAGAATAAGATTGTCCATCGAATACAATCAATTTAATTAAAGAATTAATCATATGACAATAAGAAAAATTATTTACGGGCTCATACCAGCCTTATTATTCAATTACTCCTTAAATGCTAAGATTATTGAAGATGCAGAACTTGCATTCAAAATTAAATTAGTAAAACCACCAACTTCAATGCCGCAAACTGTCGCATACATTCCTGTTGAAAAAAAATATTACGTTGCAGATGGTGGATTAGCACCAATGGGGTCCGCTTATGAGGCTCCTATTTCAAAATCATTAATACATACCTTTGATGAAAACGGTAAATATATAGAATCAACGCGCGCAGGGTTTGATAACCGCTCTATCTACTTCAACGAAAGGTCATCAAAGCTGGAAACTATTACTTATAATATATCTAGCGCAGCAGGATTTGCACCTATGACAGGAATTTTTTCTCTATCATTAGATGAGGAAGGATTATTAACAGGGAAATCAGATACTATTGCAAATTCTTCTCCTGCATTTGGAAGTGCTTCAACAATGCCTTCGTATGACCCTAAAAATAATATTTATTATGCAAAACAAGAAAGAACAAACTCTGTTTTTGCTATTAGTGCAGAAAATTACCAGTTACTAAATGATATTAAATTAGATTTTAAAACACCAAAAGCAGAGCACCATGATGTTGCAGACAGCTTTATAGCTTTTACAGGTATTGCAGAAGAAGAATTTATTTTATTGGATGTTGATCATAAGCGATTCTTAATCTATGACGTGAAAGGAAATTATAAAGGACAAAGTAAATTGCCTGGTAATTTAAAAATAAGATCAAAGAATCACTTTAATGGATTAGGTTACACTCTTAATGGTTATTATTTCTTGTATATTGATTCTGAAGGTGAATATGGAACCTACTACGCTTTCAAAGTTTTAAGCTAGCATTATTTTAATTTATTAATAATTGAATTTAAAGAGAGATACTCAGATTCAGCGCTAGATCTGTGCTTATATTCTAGCTTCTCTTCTGCTAGCGTCTTTTCACTAACAGTTATTCTATGAGGAATTCCTAGTAATTCTGATTCACTAAACATTACTCCTGGTCGCAATCCTCGATCATCAAGCAAAACATCGAATCCACTCTCAATCAAATGAATGTAAATATCATTTGTTGCTTTATTAACCGAGTCACTCTTATCATAACCAATAGGTGTCAGTACAATTCTAAAAGGGGCAATTGATGAAGGAAAAATAATCCCCTTTTCATCATTTTTCTGTTCAATTGCTGCAGCAACTATTCTTGAAACTCCAATACCATAACAGCCCATCAGCATAGGTTTAGATTGGCCTTGCTCATCAAGAAATTCTGCTTTCATTGCCTCAGAATATTTTTTCCCAAGCTGAAATATATGCCCAATCTCAATTCCTCGGCATGTCTTAAATTTACTTTTATCTGGGTGGTTCTTTGCAACCTCAATATTTGCTGCAAATTCACTTTCCTCATCATAAACAATTTCATCCTCCCCCGAATCTGCTAGAACATGAAATTCATGAGACCCATCGCCTCCAATTGCTCCGTTATCTGCCTGAACTGCTCTAAATTTTAATCCAATTCTTTCAAAAATTGTCGTATAGGTTTTGTACATTTTTTCATAGGTATCTTTTAGAGATGAAATATCTGAATGAAAAGAATATGAGTCCTTCATCAAAAACTCTCTAGCTCTCATTACACCAAACCTTGGACGAATCTCATCTCGAAATTTTGTTTGTATCTGGTAAAAATTAATTGGAAGTTGTTTATAGCTATTGATTTCATTTCGAACAATATCAGTGATTACCTCTTCATGAGTAGGTCCAAAACAAAAAGATCGATCATGCCTATCATTAATTTTTAACATCTGTGGACCAAAGACATCCCACCGCTCAGTCTCTTTCCATAATTCAGATGGTTGAATTGCTGGCATTAATAATTCAATAGCACCTACTTTATTCATCTCTTCACGAATAATTAATTCTATCTTTTTAAGCACCCTCAATCCCATCGGCATCCAGCTATAGAGTCCTGAGCCTAGTCTTTTAACAAGACCAGCTCTAATCATTAATTGATGACTAATTAGCTCTGCCTCAGCAGGGGCCTCTTTAAGGGTTGAAATGTAAAAATTAGATGCTTTCATATTAAATTATTTATTTTCCATTAACTCTATTTAATAACTTCTGAATATCATGCCATAACTCTTGTTTTGACTCAGGATTTTCAATCATTTTACTAAGCGATACTGATAAGGATACTTTATTTTCATTTGCTAATTGGTATTCTTCCCCTAAAAAATCTAACTTATTAGAAAGTAAAAAAAGATGTTCACATTTAGATGACTCAATAATCTCTTTAATTTTAATGTCGTCAAGACTTAATGAGAGCTCTAATGATTGACTCGTTGATTGGGTTTGAAGATATAATGCAATATTCTTAAATAAGGACTCCCCTTCAACCTTCGAATTAATATTTGCGTTAGCAACAAACAAAATAATGCAGTCATTCAAATTTAAAGTATACGCAAAGTATATATATTTCTCTTCTTTAGATTTTTTTAAAAGCCATATGGAATTGAATCCTAACTCTTTTAAAACCAAGGAATTTTCTAATCTATCAGTCAAACGTACACCCCATTAATAAACCATCCTCTCTTCCATGTAAGGTTTTATAGTAATTATCTCTAATACCTAGCTCATTAAAACCATTCTTTTCGTAAAGCTTTATTGCAGTGAAATTTGATGCTCTTACTTCAAGAAACATATTAACAACTTTATGACTCTTACAAAAAGAAATTAAGTGTTTAAGAATAAAATTTCCTACTCCTAAATTTTGATTATTCTTTTTAACAGTTATATTAAATAGCTCACATTGATCTTGTGCAATTAAGGCAATGTAATAACCAATTATCCTTTCTTTTTCTAAAAAAACTTTAAAAGTATTTTTTGCTTTAATAGCCTTTTCAAAACTTTTTTTAGACCACGGTGAAAAGTGTGAATTATTTTCAATTAAAACTATCTCTTTTAGATCACTTATCCTGGCGTCGTAACATTTAATATTCGAATAATCCATAATCAAGGACTTCGCTTTGGAAATATTTATGTGTTTCGCTCAAGGATTGTTTGAGCAACCTTATTTCTAATATAAATTGGCTGAGCCTGACTTAAATCAAAGCTTTTATTCATTCTAGGTAAAGCTAACTTAGCAATAACACCAGCCAGTGGATATTCTTTATTGATAAAATTAAGATTTATATGCTTGTATTTTTTAGCTAATTGATTTTTATAGACAGCTACTCCTGAACCAATAATTGTTGCTTCTGGAATATTGATATCTGGGAGTGCGTCTGGATCATATAGACCCGGCGGGCTAATTGAAGTTATACATCTATTATTTAATTGGTATACCCCAAGATAAACTTGTTTCATTCTTGCATCTATACAAGAAATACAGTATTTATTTTTAAGGACTGTAGCTAAAGCTTCAAGATTATTAACTCCTACAATTGGAATTTTTAGGCTATAAGCAATGCCATATGCAATACCGGATGCTATTCGAACACCAGTAAAAGAACCTGGTCCTGCCCCAAATGCTATTCCATCTATATCAGAAAAATTAATAGATAATCTAGACATCATAGCTCGTATTTCAGGAAGAATTTTTTCCGAATTCGTTTTACTTGCAGGATACTCCAACAACTCAATTGCGTCTTGCTTAAGAATCGCAATCGAAAATATTTGCCCTGATGTATCTATGGATAATATTTGCATCTGTGTATTATAATCTTTTTAAAAAATCAATCGCCTCATTCTCATCACGAGTCCTTTTAAAGGCTGGTAGACTCCTCCATATTTTCTTTCCATAAGGCTTATTTATAATCCTCATATCACAAATCATCAGCACCCCTTTATCAAACTCATCTCTGATCAATCGTCCAGCTCCCTGTTTTAGGCTAATAATTGCCTGAGGCAATTGTAAACTCATAAATGGATTACCCCCTTTAGCCTTTAGCATATTAATTTTTGATTCGAAGACAGGGTCACCGGGAGACTGAAATGGGAGCTTATCAATAATAACTAATGACAATGCTGATCCACGTACATCAATTCCCTCCCAAAAACTTAATGACCCCACTAATATTGCATTACCATGTAACTTAAATTGATCTAGTAACATGTTCTTTGGAGCAGCTCCCTGAGTTAATATTGGAAATTTAATATTTTTTTTCTCGAATTCATCTTTAAGAAAAGATGTTATTTCATTCATTGACTTAATGCTTGTTGAGAGAATAAATGTTCTTCCTTTCGCTGCAAGAATTAAAGGGGAAACTTTTTTAATTAGGGCTAGGTTAAACATCTCTGTATTTGGCTCTGGCATACCCATCGGAACATAGAGGCAAGCGTTTTCATTGTAATTGAATGGACTTTTAAGCTGCAATGTTGAAGCTTCCTCAAGCCCCATCATAGTTTGAAAATGCTCAAAACTCTCATTAACTGCTAATGTTGCAGAAGTAAAAATCCATGAAGCCTTAGTTTTATCTTGGAGCTTTTTAAAATGACCCGAGATACTAATAGGAGTGATATTAAACTGAATTGACTTTGCAAAAACATCTAACCAATATACATAGTCATTACTATCATTTGCTTTCCATATTTGGGTAATACTAACTAACGATTTAATTCTTTCAGATAACTTTATCATTTCTGGGCTTTGATCTTTATGTAAATCTATATAGTTATTTAACTTAACAATTTCATCAATCACCTCTTCTAATTTATTGGTAAATTCCGGTTTATTTGGAACCTTATTATACGAAATTCGATCATTGCGCGAATCAAGAAAATTCCTTAACTCAACTATAGATGTCAAAATGTTTTTGCAGATAACATCTAATTCTTCTAGATTTTTAGCAATATTTTTGAAAGATAATTGAATGTCTTGAATTAAATTAAAAATTTGTATAGTTGAAAAATTATCGCCAAAGAAAATTGAGCCAACATCTGGAATTTGATGAGCCTCATCAAATATTACTGTATCTGCGGCAGGCAGTATCTCTGAGATATCTTCATCCTTTAGAATAAAATCTGCAAAGAATAAATGATGGTTAACAATTAGAACCTCTGCAGCAAGCGCCTCTTTTCTGGCTTTAATTAAAAAGCATGATTTAGCAAATTCACAATTTTGCCCTAAGCAATTTTCTTTCGTCGAGGTAACTGAAGGCCAAATTGTAGAATTTTCAGGAATATCATTTATTTCAGATACCTCACCCGTATTAGAATGATCTGAGAAGATTTTAATTTTTTTAATGAATGATGCATCCTCTTTATTAAAAAACTGGCCTTCGACAATTGAGTTTTCCATTCTTAACTGACAAATATAATTAGATCTTCCTTTAAGGATATTAATCTTTACGGGAATTTTTAAAGCATCCCTTATAGTTGGAATATCTTTTAAAAATAGTTGGTCTTGTAGATTCTTAGTAGCTGTTGAAATTACAACTTTTCCTCCGTTTATTAGTGCAGGAACTAAATACGAAAAAGTTTTTCCCACCCCCGTTCCAGCCTCTACAATCAATGAATTTTTTTGTTGAATCGTTGCATTAACTGCTTTTGACATATCTAGCTGTTCTGCTCTTTTTCGATAATCAGGAATAACCTCATGTAAGGCTCCGTCACCACTAAAAAATTCGTCGATAATTAGATCATTTTTCATTAATTAGTCTTTCGATCAATGTGTCCTAAAGATCTTTCTGGGTCAATAAAATCTCTAATTCTCTTCTTTATTTCTTTTATCTCAATAAATTTTCCTTCTTCATGCCTTAAAAATATTGCCTGCTTATTACAAAAAATTTCAAACTTACCGTCTTCTCCAGGAACTAAATTTACCGACTGTATGTCCTTTACATAAGTAGTGATGATCTCTTGTGCCATCCATGCTGCACGCATAAGCCATCCACATTTAGTGCAAAAATTTATGGTAATAATATATTTTTTTGTCATTTGGGTACTTTCCAATTTTCTAAGTGGTGAATATAAGGTAATATTCTGATAATCATACTAATTTAATTAATTTATAAAGAGTTTACATGCGATCTAAATTTGAAAAAATAAGCCTTATATTAGGTGGCTGCATCATAGGCCTTCTAATCAGTATCAATCTACCAGTCTTTGCTGACAAAACAAAGACATCTAATCTACCAATTGATGAACTGAGAACTTTTGCCGAAGTATTTGGAAAAATAAAATCAGATTATGTGGAAGAAATAGAAGATAAGAAGCTTGTTAATGAAGCTCTTAGTGGAATGTTATCTGGATTAGATCCCCACTCTACATTTTTAGATCTTGATCATTTTAAGGACCTCCAGTCAGGAACTTCAGGAGAATTTAGTGGACTTGGGATTGAAGTGGGTATGGAAGATGGGTTCGTAAAAGTTATCTCTCCTATTGAAGATACACCTGCATATAAAGCAGGGCTTAAAAGTGGTGATCTTATTATAAAGCTAGATGAAACATCTGTAAAAGGACTTACTCTTGATCAGGCAGTTAAATTAATGAGAGGCAAACCTAATACGTCAATTAAGCTTCAGGTAATTAGAGTAGGTGTTGATGGTCCATTCTTTTTAACAGTAAACAGAGCAAAAATTAAAACCAAAAGTGTTAAATCAAAGATAATTGAGCCTAACTATGCTTATGTAAGAATCACACAGTTTCAAGAGAGAACTGGCCAAGACTTATTCAAGGCATTAACTAAGCTTAGAAAAGAAAATAAATACGCATTAAATGGAATTATTCTTGACATGAGAAATAACCCTGGAGGCCTTTTAAATTCTTCAGTTGCTGTTTCCGCAGCATTTCTTGAAGATGATAAATTAGTAGTTTATACCGAAGGAAGGACGGCTGACTCAAGAATGAGACTAACAACTTCACCAGAAAATTTTGTTAGAGATAACCCTAAAAAAAATAATTATATGAAAAAATTACCAAAAGATATTCAAGACACTCCATTAGTTGTGCTAATAAATAACGGTTCAGCATCAGCCTCAGAAATCGTTGCAGGGGCTCTGCAAGATCATAAGAGAGCACTAATAGTTGGTACTCGTAGTTTTGGTAAGGGCTCTGTTCAAACTATATTACCTATGAACAACGGTACAGCAATTAAATTAACAACTGCTAGGTACTTCACACCTAATGGAAGGTCAATACAAGGCAAGGGAATTGATCCTGATATAATTGTAGAAGATGGAAGTGAATTTCTTGCAATTAGAGAAGCTGATTTAACTAATACTCTATCTAACCCACAAGAAAAGAAAAAGGAAACATCAACTGAAACTGAAACTGAAACTGAAAATTCTGATAATACATCTTCTTTTGATAAACCAACAAGCGATGGCGGTGAAGCATTAAGAAACTTTAAACCCGTTGAATTTGGTGGTAAAGATGACAAACAATTTAAAGAAGCACTTAATATTCTGAAAGGAATAGACTTATATCAAAAAAATTAAATCACTATTTTATAGTTAAATATAAAATCAGAATATTTAATATTAAATTATATGATTGACCGTATACTAATTGAGATAGATAGAGGATTAAAAGTATTAAGTGTTTCCCCTTCGCAGAATCGTGAAAGACCTGATAGAGATATTCGTGAATCATCCTCACTAAGTTCCTCAGAAAAAATAATTCATTCTAAATATATGCGAGTTAATCATTCTGGAGAAATATGTGCTCAAGGCCTATATAGAGGTCAGCTTTTTTTCAATAAAAATAAAGATATTGAAAGCAAATTAAAGGCTTCAGCCCTAGAAGAAATTGACCACCTTTCTTGGTGCGAATCAAGAATAAATGAGCTAAATGGATCAAAGAGCAAACTAAATCCCTTTTTATACATAAGTTCATTTGGTATTGGTGCAATAGCAAGTATTGTTGATGAAAAATACAATTTAGGTTTTCTTTCAGAAACTGAGAGTCAAGTATCAAAACATCTTCAATCACATATTAAAAAAATAGCCCCTTCCGATAAAAAAACACTTAAGATAATAAAAGTAATGAAGGAGGAGGAGGAAGCTCATAAACAATCTGCGTTGGAAATGGGTGCAGCTCAGCTACCAAATTCAATAAAAAAAATAATGGGTATAACATCAAAAATAATGACTTCAATAACTTATAAGATATAAATATAAATATAAATATAAATATAAATATAAATATAAATGCAAAATTTTAAAGATATCCTTGAAACATTAGAAGACGCTTCACATATTAAAGAAATAATATTATCTAATAACAATGAAACTGTAGGTAGCATTG
>Ga0315339_1000183_pt1 | contig 96726 bp, 89 predicted proteins | sample ASW17metaG_FD_204514 | JGI IMG/M metagenome (GOLD analysis project Ga0315339, IMG submission 204514) | Ammonia-oxidizing marine archaeal communities from Pacific Ocean, United States - ASW #17 | ecosystem: Environmental > Aquatic > Marine > Oceanic | place: USA: California | collected 2016-12-05
AATTTTGCATAAGCATAATTGAAGGTGAGATTTATGAAAGTCGCTAGTTCTTTAAAAACTCTTAAGAAACGCGATAGGCACTGCCAAGTTGTAAAACGACGGGGGCGTATTTATGTGATTAACAAGAAAAACCCTCGGTTTAAGGCTCGTCAGGGCTGATCTGGCTATCTGGTTTATTGAGGTTTCATCGCCATTTAATAACCGTGCAATTTGCGCGGTTTTTTATTATCTTTTTTTGTCTATAATAAGTTTGCTCTATGTTTAGCAATTTAGATAGGGGTTTAAGCCAATGAAAATGCCTGATCCGGATCAAACTACCCTCGCAAATCGTGATAAGATAATTGTCGCTATGAATGAGATAGTTAATAAAAATAATGTTATTGTAGAAGAAAAAAAATTATCTGTTTATGAATCCGATGGCTTAACGGCTTACAAGCAATTACCTATGCTTGTGGTATTACCTGAAACAGTTGAACAAATTAGTAAAATCTTATCTTATTGTCATCAGAATAATGTCAAAATAGTTCCTAGGGGAGCCGGAACATCTCTTTCTGGTGGAGCACTACCTTTAGCCGACGGTATTACTCTTGGGTTAGGTAAATTTAATCAAGTACTCGAGGTTGACTACGATAATAGATGTGCTCGAGTTCAGCCAGGTGTAACAAACCTTGCCATATCAAAAGCTGTTGAAAGTCATGGTTTTTATTATGCACCTGATCCATCTAGCCAGATTGCTTGTACTATTGGAGGAAATGTAGCAGAAAATTCTGGAGGAGTTCATTGCCTTAAATATGGTCTTACAACAAATAATATACTTGGACTTGAAATTGCTCTTCCGGATGGAGAAATTCTTCGTTTAGGTGGTAAACATATGGATAGTGAAGGCTATGACCTATTGGGGTTGATGACAGGTTCAGAGGGATTGCTAGGGGTTATTACTGAGGTTTCTGTTAGAATTCTTCCAAAGCCCACTACAGCAACTGCGCTCATGATTGGTTTTAATAGCTCGGAGGCAGGAGGAAAGTGCGTTGCTAACATTATTAGTGCTGGTATTATCCCTGGTGGTATGGAGATGATGGATGGACCAGCTATCGCAGCGGCAGAAGCTTTTGTTAAAGTTGGCTACCCTTTGGATGTGGGGGCTTTACTTTTAGTTGAACTGGATGGCCCACCTGCGGAAGTAGACTATCTTATTGAAAAAGTTTCTTCAATCGCTGAGGAACTTGATGCTGTTTCGATCAGAGTTAGTGAGAACGAATTAGAAAGAGAAAATTTTTGGGCCGGTCGTAAAGCAGCGTTTCCCGCGATTGGTCGTGTAACCCCTGATTACTACTGCATGGACGGAACTATACCACGTAATAGATTGCCTTACGTACTTGAGTGTATGAATGATATGTCAAAAAAATATGATTTGCGGGTAGCAAACGTATTTCATGCGGGTGACGGAAATTTACATCCATTAATAATGTATGATGCCAATATTCCTGGAGAACTAGATCGTGCGGAAAGTTTTGGAGCAGATATCCTTAGGTTATGCGTAGAAGTTGGAGGTGTTCTAACTGGAGAGCATGGGGTTGGCGTTGAAAAACGCGATTTGATGGGAGAAATGTTTTCTGAAATTGATTTAAATCAGCAACAGCGTGTTAAATGTGCTTTTGACCCACGGCAGATTCTTAACCCTGGTAAAGTATTTCCAACGTTACATAGGTGCGCAGAACTGGGGCGCATACATGTTAATCGTGGAAAATTACCATTTCCTAATTTGCCAAGGTTTTAGGCCAGATGACGAAGGTATTAAGACCAGAAAACCCCAATCAGGTATCAGAAATTATCAAGTGGTCACTAGGTGATGAGCTGCCACTAGATATTGCAGGAACTAATACAAAACGTAATTTGGGCAGGCCAATTTTGGATGAGTATGGTTCTGAAGTTAATCGCATGATTGGTCATACTTTAGAATTGTCAGAGTTAAACGGTATAGTGCTTTATGAACCAGAGGAGCTTGTTTTGACTGCTGGAGCGGGGACACCCATTTCAGATATAGAAGCTGTAATTGCAGCTAATGGCCAACAGCTAGCTTTTGAGCCAATGAACTTAGAACGACTTTATGGCAATGATGGAGGCACTTTAGGAGGGGTTATTGCTTGCAATTTATCTGGTCCTCGTCGCTTTAAGTCTGGGGCGGCGCGAGATCACATTTTAGGGATTAAAGGAGTTAGTGGCCGAGGTGAGTTATTTAAAAGCGGTGGGCGTGTTGTAAAGAATGTTACCGGTTATGATTTATCGAAATTAATGACTGGTTCATATGGTACTTTGGCAGCCTTGACGGAAATTACTATAAAAGTTCTTCCGGCACCGGAAAACATCAGAACATTGGTTTTACTTGATCTTGATGATGAAACGGCACAACTAGTGATGACTGCTGCAATTAATTCCAGTCACGAGGTCAATGGGGCAGCACACTTACCACTAGCTGTAGCTTTGAGTTCCACGATTAAAAATATTTATTCTTCCAGGACAGCTATTACTGGTCTGAGGCTAGAAGGTTTTGGTCCATCAGTGGATGCTAGAATAGAAGCTTTACGTATTCTTTTAAAAAAGTATGGAGATCTAGAAGAGCTAGACAATAAGGAATCCATTATTTTTTGGTCGGAGGTAAGAGATGTTAGACCATTCCAGGAAGAAAATAGCGTTTTGTGGAGAATGTCTGTAACACCGAGTTTAAGCCCATTGATTGTTAGAAATATTGTTTCAGAGTATGCGGGGTCTGCGTTTTATGACTGGGGCGGGGGACTTATTTGGTACTGTATGAAAGATAGCTGTGAAGACTGTGGCGCACAAAAAATACGTTCTGTGCTTAATAAAAGCGGAGGAGGGCATGCAACGCTTATACGTGCAGATGCTTTAAGCCGAGCACAGGTTGAAGTATTTCAACCTCAATCAAAGAGCTTGGCTGAATTGTCATTAAGAGTTAAAAAAAGCTTTGATCCAAAACGCATTATGAATCCAGAGCGGATGTACCTGGGGGTTTAAGGTTTATGCAAACTAACTTCTCAATACAGCAATTGGCAGATTCTGATACTGCGGTCGTTAACGATATTTTACGATCATGTGTTCACTGTGGGTTTTGTACTGCGACATGTCCGACCTACGTTTTACTTGGAGATGAATTAGATAGCCCACGTGGTCGAATTTACCTTATGAAACAGATGTTTGAGGATGAAGCACCAGCGACTAAAGAAGTTGTAACCCATATAGATCGTTGTCTTTCGTGTTTGTCCTGCATGACTACTTGTCCATCTGGTGTTCACTATCAGCACTTAGTTGATCAAGGTAGGCAGCATATCGAGGAAACTTATAAACGCCCGTTCTCCGATAGAATAGTTCGTTGGATTCTTGCTTCAACAGTTCCATACCCTTCAAGATTTAGATTTGTATTATTATTAGGAATAATGGGACGCTTTTTAAAACCTATTATGCCAAAGCACATAAGTTCTATGATGACTTTAGTTCCGGATAGGCTGGCTAAAAAATCTCCGGTGGATAAACCACAAATAATAGAAACAAAGGGTAAATATCGTAAAAGGGTCGCTCTTCTAAATGGCTGTGCACAAACTGTGCTTGCTCCACAAATTAATGAAGCTACCGTTCGTTTGTTATCGCGATTTGGTGTAGAGGTAGTAGTTTCAGATGGTGCAGGTTGCTGTGGTTCACTTGCTCATCATTTAGGAAAAACAAATCAATCAATTAACCAAGCGAAAGCTAATATTGATGCATGGACCCGAGAAATTGAATTAAGAGATCTAGATGCTTTAATAATAAATACTAGCGGTTGTGGTACTCAGGTTAAGGATTACGGGTTTATGTTTAGGGATAATATAGAGTACGCAAAGAAGGCTGATAAAATATCGGAAATAGCACGAGATATAACTGAATTTATGGTTGAACTAAATGTCGAATTTACTAGTTTTAAAGATATAGAAGATCAACGGGTTACTTATCATTCAGCTTGTTCAATGCAACACGGTCAAGGGATTAAAAGTCAACCCTTGCAGCTTTTGTCGGCCGTTGGTTTTGATGTAATGGAACCACTTGAAGCACATTTGTGTTGTGGATCTGCTGGTACATATAACATTCTGCAAAAAGAAATAGCCGATCAATTACGTGATCGTAAGGCTGCAAATATTTCTTTAACCGAACCGACCATAGTAGCTACCGGTAATATTGGCTGTATAACACAATTAGCAGGTGAAATTGATGCACCAATTGTGCATACTGTTGAATTGCTTGACTGGGCCACAGGTGGTCCTAAGCCATTTGGGATTAAATAGAAGCTGTTATGGTTGAAAAAGAGAATGTTTTAAGTATAACATTTGAAAAAATTTATGTTACTTAAGTTTAGAATTATATGTAAACCAAAAAAGTTGAGATTAATATTAAAGTAATTATAATAAAGTAAAAAGAAGGTGTATATAGATGAAGAACCATGAGCTCAGCTTTGCTGATAGGCTGGGTGCGGCGGCTAAGGCAAAACAAACACAACTTAAGAAAGCTAAAGCAAATAATCCCGCTAATCAACCTGGATTTGCAGAAAGACAGGCGGCTCGGCGTGCTGTTTCTGTCGCACGAGAGGTGCGTTTAAAGGATAGAAAAGCAGCAAAGGAAGCTGATAAAATTCGCAGAGCGGAAGAAGAGGAAGCTAAAAAACTTGCTAAAGAGATAGCTTTTAAAGCAGAGCAAGAACGTTTGGAGGTTGAGGCCGTTAAGAAAATAGAAGACGAGGAAGCACATGCTGCAGAACGTAAGGCAGAACGCGACCGGCGATATGCTGCTCGCAAATCACGCAAGAGAAAATAGATAGACTTTGTTATGGCCGCGTTTTATTTACTTAATAAATATTTCGGATAAATAGGGCATTTTAAAATAGTACAGGGACAGGATTTACTAAAGTTTATAAATTTCTGTTTACCAATATTTTTGGTTTTTTTTAAAGCTTAGTTATCAAAATTTTCTGGTGTGCTTTCGAGTGTTTTAAGAAATCTAATATTAGGCGAATCTTGTATGGCATTATCTAAATGCCACTCATTGCGAGCTAAGAATACAGGAGTTCCATCGTGGTCATCAGCAATAGCAGATGGATTTTTGTCGCTAAACTTCTTTATTGATTGTGGGTTGTCCGATTCAAGCCAACGAGCTGTATAAAGTTGGATAGGTGTAAATTTTACTATAATATCATACTCTGTTCGAATTCGGTCAGCCATAACTTCAAACTGAAGTGCACCTAGCACGCCTACTATCCAGTTTGAACCTAGTCTAGTACGAAAAGCACGAGCCACCCCTTCTTCTGCTAACTGCGTTAAAGCACGCGATAGATGTTTAGCTCGCATGGGATCAACTGTATCAATAGACATCAAAAGCTCAGGTGCAAAAGATGGAACACCAGAAAATTGTATTTTTTCTCCTTCTGTAAGGGTATCACCAATCCTTAAATTTCCGTGGTTAGATATACCAATAATGTCTCCAGGCCATGCTTGCTCAGCGGTCTCACGTTCTTTGGCTAAGAACATCATTGGATTCTGTAAATTTACAAGCTTTCCGTTTCTAACTGAGATTAACTTTATACCTCGTTTGAAATTACCAGATGTAATACGGAAAAATGCCATTCTATCTCTGTGTTTAGGGTCCATATTTGCTTGAATTTTAAATACAAACCCCGAAACTTTTTCTTCTTCAGGTAAAACAAAACGTTTGTTTGAAGAACGCCCTGTTGGTGCTGGTGCTAGGCTGACTAGACCTTCAAGTAACTCTTTAACGCCAAAATTATTTACCGCCGAGCCAAAAAAAACCGGGCTTAGATTGCCTTCTCTATAGGCATTAATGTTTAAGGTTGGGCATAAGCCTTTAGCCATCGTAAGCTGCTCACGTAACAATGCTACTGAATCCTGTGGTAAAAGTTTATCTAACTTTTCATCGTTGATTCCCTTACATTGTTCAGGGTTACCTAATGCATTATTTTTTGAGTTGGCTGTTTCCCCCTTTTGTATCATTAAAACACGATCTTTAATTACGTCGTAACAACCGTGAAAATTACGTCCCATGCCTATTGGCCAACTTGCTGGCGTAACTTCTATAGCAAGAACCTGTTCTATTTCGTCTAGTAAATCAAATGGGTCTCGACCTTCTCTATCAAGTTTATTGATAAATGTAATTATAGGTACATCACGTAAACGGCAAACCTCAAATAGTTTGCGAGTTTGCAACTCAATTCCTTTAGCGGCGTCTATAACCATTACCGCAGAGTCAACAGCTGATAAAGTGCGATAAGTATCTTCGCTAAAATCTTCATGTCCAGGTGTATCTAATAAATTGAATACACAGTTATTGTATTCATAAGTCATAACTGATGATGCTACTGATATACCTCTTTCTGTTTCTACCTTCATCCAGTCAGAACGGGAGCGTCTTGCCTTACCTTTTGCCTTAACTGCTCCAGAAAGTTGTATTGCACCGCCAAATAACAGAAGTTTCTCTGTTAGCGTAGTTTTACCTGCGTCTGGATGACTAATAATAGCAAAGGTGCGTCGACGGGCTATCTCGTCTTCGAGTATTGTCATATTACATTGGAGGTAATTGTATTAGCATTAAATCAATATAGAGATATATAATTGTTTTTCTAGAGCTCAGACAATCATTTTTGTTTTAAACGTTATATGCGCAACTTCATGTTTGCATTGTTTTATAAAAACGTTAGATAACTGAAAGAAAATATATGACTAGTAATAACATGATAACCTTGCGAAGTTGGCAGCAGTTAAGTGATGAAATTCAAGAGCGGGCAGATGCACAAAGGTATCCTCTTGCTGGTATGAAATCAGAAGATGTTAATGAAGCTCTTGCAAATACCGCTACACTGAACCGCGACGCATGGGCAAAAGGTTGGTCTAAAGTTGGAGACCGATACCTCAATCTTGCTAATACACAAGTTAAATCTGATCCTTCGCTAGCTTGTACTAACTACCTAAACGCGTGGCGTTACCATGGCTTTGCAGCGTGGCCAACGCAAAATACATCTAGTAAAAAGATAGCATTTAAAACTTCCATGGATGATTTTCAAAATTATGCAGCTTTAGTTTCACCTAAGATAGAACGTATACAAATCCCATTCGAAGGCAAACAGGTTACGTTCTATATGCAGTTGCCTGATAATGCTGCTCGGCCAGTACCTCTAATACTATCTTTTGGAGGTTTAGATAGTTACAAAGAATATATTGTTGAGCGATATGGCCCAGAGTATTTGGCGAATGGGTTTGGCTATGTAGCACTTGATATACCTGGAACGGGAGAATCCCCTATTCTGGCCTCTCCAGATGCAATACGTATTTATAAAGTAATAATTGATTATCTCGAAAGTCGTGACGACATTGACTCAAAGCGTTTAGCGGTTCAGGGAGTTAGTCAGGGTGGTTACTGGTCAGCTCGTCTTGCTATCGCTGAAAAAAAGCGTTTAGCTGCTGCAGTTTTTTGGGCAGGGCCCACGCATTATACATTCCAACGTGAATGGTTAGAGCATAGTACAAATACAAATGAGTATTTATTTGACTATCTGCCGGCTCGTTTATCTATCTATGGAGCGGATAGCTGGGAAGAATACCTTAACAAAGTTCCTTTAATGTCAATTAAGGCTTTGGGTTTACTTGATAAAGCAACTCCAGAAATGTTGTTAGTAGGAGGAGAAAAAGACTCTCAGACTTCAATAGAAGATCTGTTGCTTCTCCAACGTCATGGTCAGGCGAAATATACTTGGGTAAATCCATCTGGAGGGCATCTTGGTCGATCTAACGATTGGCCTGACGAACGTATATTACTGGAAGTAATCATACCGTTCTTGAAAAGTAAGTTAATAAATTAGGTAAAACATATGTTCTTACCATTTTATTAATCTTTGCCTTCATAGACCTCTAAAACTCTACTGGCATCGTCCTTACCCCATCCAGCTGCTTCCGCACGCTGAAACATCTTTCTTGCTGCTGGTACTACCTGAAGGTCTATTCCGTGCTCTTTTGCCAAATCAATAGCTAGTCCCATATCTTTTACAAATATTTCAACTGCTCCCTGTGGTTTAAAGTTGCGTTCAAATAAGCGAGGGGCAAGCTGATTTAACATAGCTCCGCGAACAGAACCCTTTGAAAGGCAATGCATCATCACATCATGTGATAAGCCTGCTCGCTCTCCAGTTAGTATCATCTCACAGATCAGGGCTGTAGAAGAATTAACAAATAGGTTAGTAACCACTTTCATAACACTACCACTTCCAGCAGGTCCTGTATGAGTGGCATCAGCTGACAAGCTTTCTAGGATAGGCTGCACCTGCACGAATGCTTTTTCTTTACCTCCTACCATAAAGGTAATTGTTCGTGCATTAACTGCTGGATGTGATCCTGATATTGGAGCATCAAGCATATCGATGCCTGCTATCTCAAGTTTTTCAGAAATTTCTTTACTAAAAGATGGTGGCATAGTGCTCATTTCTACATGGATATGGCCACTTTTTAATGATTTATCTATACCATTGATACCAAATAAATTTTCTTCTATATGTGATGCTTTTAGTAAGATAGAAAATGTAATATCACTTTTTTTACTCACCTCCTGGGCATTTTCTAAGGGAGTACCACCTTCTTTCAGCAGCATTTCCATCCTTTCGGGGTCGATATCATAACCATATACTGTGTGCCCATCTATTATCATCTGTTGTGAAAGTGCTAGCCCCATCTTTCCAAGGCCAATCATTCCTAGAGTTTTTTTCACTAATCATATCCTTTTTTAACGTTTGTATATTTAACTGTTATGGCTCAATTAGGTCATTTTACTATCGGTGTTTGCGGTAAATTTATTTTTATTTATTATAGTTTGGCGTCTATGTTCTTATAAATAAATATGTGCTTTATCTATAAAGATCTTCATTTTCTAAATTTTTATAAAGATACGCTACAGACTCACCATAGCCATTGAACAATTGAGTGGGTATACGGTCGTTTTTACTACCACCAATCATCCATTCACTAGCCTGGCTCCAACGAGGATGATCAACTTTAGGGTTTACATTTGCCCAAAACCCATACTCTTTTTCTGCTAATGATTCCCAAAAAGTTTTTGGACGGTGCTTGGTAAAGCTAAAACTAATAATCGACTTAATAGATTTAAACCCATACTTCCAAGGCACTGCTAATCTTAATGGCGCACCGTTTTGAGGAGGGATAGGTTTGCCATACATCCCAGTAACTATAAATGCTAGTTCATTGATTGCTTCATCAATAGTAAGAGCTTCCGTGTAGGGCCAGGGGTACCAAAACTGTTTGAGGCCTGGCATTTCTGATTTGCTTTCTGATATTGTCCGCATTACGACATATTTTGCATTAGCTTTGGGTTTAGCAATTTTCACCAGCTGTTTCATAGGAAAACCAATCCAAGGGACGGCCATTGACCACGCTTCTACACAACGGTGACGATATAGCCGTTCTTCTAAGTCTACTTTTTTCAGTAAATCTTCTATATCCATCTGAAATTCTTCTTCAACCATACCGTTTACCGAAATCTTCCAAGGGTCTGTTGTGAGTTTCTGTGCTTGCTTCCATACGCTCTTATGGGAGCCAAATTCATAGTAATTATTATATGTGGTAGCGTATTTTTCAGGCGTTATTGGTCTATCAAGAGTAAAATTTTTATTTTTAGCAACTGATTTATCAACAAGAGAAGAATCGACAATTTTTTCAGATGCAGCGGTTTTATAGGTGGTTGTAAGTAGTCCCGGCATGGAAAGTAATGAGCTCGCGGCTATAGCCTTAGAAATTTGTCGTCGATTCATAAATAGTTTTTCAGAAGTTGCTAGGTTTTCAGACAACTCCCAGCCTCGTTTAACTTTGATGAGCATGAAACCCTCAGAAATTTATGCGCTAAATTGTGAGAAAGATGTACACTCTTTATAGATAAGGCAAGTCAGCATTATTAGTTTATCTTCAAACTAATAAGTTTTATAATTATAATTAAATCTATATCGAGGCTGTTTGAGATTTTACGTAATTCTTTAACGGCTGATCATGAATTGGCCAATGAAGTAGGGCAGCCAGCACACCCAATACTATAGAGGCATACCAAATAGCGTCATAAGTTCCAGTTTTATCATAGGCTATCCCTCCCAACCAAGCACCAAAGAATGATCCAATTTGGTGGCTAAAAAACACAAAGCCAAACAACATACCCAGATGTTTAGCTCCAAAAATACGAGCTACTACTCCACTAGTAAGAGGCACCGTAGAGAGCCACAAAAGACCAAAACCCATTGCGAAGGTATATATTGTCCATTCTGTTTTTGGTAGTATAATTAACACTACAATAAGAGCCGAGCGACCTAGATATATAAAACTTAATAGGTTTTTTTGCCTGTACTTTTTACTCAATTCGCCAGCTAGATATGTACCAACAATATTTGCAAAGCCTATTATTGTAAGGGCTATGGCAGCTGTTTCAGAAGTCATGCCATTAGCAGAAACATACCCGGGAAAGTGTGTCCCTATAAAAGTAACATGGAAACCACATACAAAAAAACCACCCACTAACAAAATATAACCTGAGTTATTAATTGCAGATTTGATTACTTCCAGTAAACCCAAATCCGGCTCATTATTATTTTCTGTTTCGCTATGATTTAATAACCTGCCTAAAAGTGCCATAAGCAAAACGATTACAGATGATACTATAAGAGAGAAATACCAGCCCGTTGCACCTATGAGTGTTTGACTGAAAATTGGTAGAACCATTGGGCCTAGAGCTCCTATAGTACTAACCAGAGCTACTGCATATGTTCGGTTGTCAGGAGTGACTGCCCTTGAGACAGCACCATAGACAACAGCAATTCCGGCACCACTCATACCCAATCCCACCAGAACTCCACCAGTTAAAATCAAATCTGTAGGAGTAATTGCGTTTGCCATGCCGAATACTCCAAGTGCATAAACTATGGCTCCTACAAAAATCGTTTTTCCTGACCCATAGCGATCTGCTAACCCACCAACAAAGGGTTGTGCTATTCCCCAAATTAAATTTTGGATTGCCATGGCAAAGCCAAATAAACCTCGGCTCCAATCCAGGTCTAATGTCATAGGCACTAGAAAGAGACCGAATGTCTGACGAACCCCAAGAACAATTGCTAAAATCACAGCACCAGCGGAAATTATATACAATTGATGTCTCGTGATTGCAGGGGTCATTAATTTTTCCAATATTTAATGAAGTATATTTGAGAAGGCCGAGCTTACACAAGTGGCTCGGCCTTCAAACTCTGTGATTTGTTTATCAAGAGTCACATATATTTTGAATTATAGCCCGTAATTGGCGCCTTGGGAGGGTAAGACGCTTAACTAGACAGCCCTAAATTCATAATAGATTTATAGATATACTTTTTTTGTGTTTTTTTCATGTTCTCTTTTTATGCAGCAGCCATGCAATTATATCATACCTACGTAAAAGTATATATCATTCGTTAAATAAGAGTATATGTAATACGTTAAAAACGTGTTTCAGCTACCTTTCTAACTATAAAATCACTAAACACTCTAATACGTGTAGACCCTTTTAGCTCTTCTGGATATACAAAGTAAGCATCGTAACCTGGACCTTCAAGCTCTGGTAATACTCTTACGAGACTACGTGATTCCCTGGCATAAAAATCAGGTAACCCAGCAACACCGATACCTGCTTCTACAGACCTTAACATTCCGTAGAGGTTATTTAAGGTTAGCAGTCTTTTCGGTTCGAATCCGATCGTTTGCTTGGCGGCGTTAAGTAGCCAGTTTAAATTGGGAACTGGTTGAGTACCTTCGTCGCTAAATACTATTAGTTTATGGTTACTTAAATCAGCAACTCGGTCAGGCATTCCGTTATGTTGTATATATTCTGTTGACGCATAAACGTGTGTATTTACTCTAGTTAGACGTCGCTGTATCAAATCCAGTTGTTTTGGTGTCGTAAGACGAATTGCGCAGTCAGCCTCCCGCATTGAAATGTTAAGTTCCTCATCTGATGTAATCAATGTGACTTCAATATCAGGATAAAGATCTATGAATTCTCGTATTCTCGGAGTCAACCAAATAGAACCAAGACCTACTGTCGTAGTAATTTTTAGTGGCCCTTGAGGTCTGTCTTTGGCTTCATTGATTTGTGCCTCAGTCATGGTTAGTTTTGCAAATACTTCATGTACTGTCCGATATAATACCTCCCCTTGTTCGGTTAATAAAAGTCCTCTTGCGTGTCGATGAAAAAGTCGACAGTTAAGACTATCTTCTAAAGTGCTTACCTGCCGACTAACTGCTGATTGGCTAAGATGAAGACTATCACCGGCATGAGTAAAGCTTCCCGCTTCAGCGACTGTATGAAAGACTCTAAGCTTATCCCAGTCCATCGGCATTAGAAAATAAATCTAATTTTGTTTTTACCGGTAGTAAATTTGATAATATACAAGCAAAAAATAGACATCTTATGTTTACCCTTGTTTAAGAGCTAAAAATTTTTCGGCTTCTAGTGCAGCCATACATCCCATTCCGGCAGCAGTAACGGCCTGACGATAAATTTTGTCTTTAACATCACCAGCGGCAAATACTCCAGGTATATTTGATGCTGTGCTATCTGGTTTTGTAATTAAGTACCCTTCACTGTCCATATCTAGATCTTTCTTAAATAAACCTGTGTTAGGGATATGACCAATTGCGATAAAAACTCCGTCAACCTTAATATCTTTAATTTTCTCTGTTTTAATGTTTTTAATACGTGCTCCAGTAACGCCTAGTGGATTATCATTACCTATAACCTCTTCAAGTACAGAGTCCCATATTACTTCAATTTTTTTGTTGCGGAAAAGGCGCTCTTGCATAATTTTTTCTGCTCTAAATTCATTTCGTCGGTGGATAACCGTAACCTTAGAAGCAAAGTTAGTAAGAAACAGAGCTTCTTCAACTGCTGTATTGCCTCCACCGATTACTAAAACCGGTTTTTCACGATAAAAAAATCCATCACATGTAGCACACGCAGACACACCAAAACCACTATACTTTTTCTCTGATTTAAGGCCTAACCAGCGTGCAGATGCTCCAGTTGTTAATATGAGGGTATCACCAGTATAGATATCACCCGAATCGCATGTACAAGAGAACGGATAAACAGAGAAGTCGATGTCGACAACAACATCATTAATAATACTTGTTCCCACGTTTTTAGCTTGAGCCTCCATCTGTTCCATGAGCCACGGTCCTTGAATGGCTTCAGCAAAACCTGGATAGTTCTCTACATCAGTGGTAATTGTCAGCTGGCCTCCGGGTTGCATGCCGTGTATCATTGTAGGCTTTAAGTTTGCCCTTGCTGCATATACGGCGGCTGTACAACCGGCTGCTCCTGAGCCGATGATTAATACTTTTGAATTATTTAGTTTGGGCATTTAGAATGTTTCCTGAGAATATATATTCAATTTAATATTCGGAATACTTTGGTTTTGTAGGTTTAGATAACTTTCATAGATTGAGATAGATGGACAATTAATAAAATACAAGTTCAACAATATTTATCACATATGTTATTAGTTTAAAATGTGATTACGCTACGAATTGACTTTCCTTTTTTCATTAAATCAAAGGCATTGTTTATATTTTTGAAAGGCATTACATGGGTTATTAGATCATCAATATTGATTTTTCCATTCATGTACCAGTCCACAATTTTTGGTACATCTGTGCGTCCTTTTGCTCCACCGAACGCTGTGCCTTGCCAAACACGACCAGTAACCAATTGAAATGGCCGTGTTGAAATTTCAGCACCCGATGGTGCAACTCCTATTATAGTAGATTTCCCCCATCCTTTGTGACAACACTCAAGTGCCTGACGCATTACATCAGTATTCCCAATACACTCAAATGAGTGATCTGCTCCCCCATTAGTTAGATCAATTATGTAATCAATTAGGTCGTCTTCGATTTCAACTGGATTAATAAAATTAGTTAAACCAAATTTTTTTCCAATTAATTCACGCTCAGGATTAAGGTCAACACCAATAATCATGTTGGCTCCAACCATACGAGCCCCCTGGACCACATTAAGGCCTATACCTCCAAGACCAAAAACTACTACGTTATCTCCTGGTTGTACCTTAGCGGTATTTATTACGGCGCCAAGCCCGGTTGTAACTCCACATCCTATATAGCAAATTTTTTCAAACGGAGCATCTTTACGAATTTTAGCCACTGCGATTTCTGGTATGACTGTAAAATTGGAAAATGTGGATGTGCCCATATAGTGAAATATTGATTTTCCGGCCAAAGAAAACCTTGAGGTACCATCTGGCATAAGACCCATGCCCTGCGTTTTCCTTATAGCTTGGCAAAGGTTTGTTTTTCCACTTAAGCAGTAGCTGCAACTTCTACACTCTGGCGTATAGAGCGGAATAACATGATCACCCGGTTTTAAACTGGTGACTTCTGAACCTATTTCAACAACTATACCTGCACCTTCATGGCCTAAAATAGTAGGGAATATTCCTTCTGGATCAGCTCCTGATAGGGTAAACTCATCAGTATGACAAATTCCGCTTGCTTTAATTTCAATCAAGACTTCATTATTCTTTGGCCCTTCTAATTGGACGGTTTCCATTGTAAGTTTTTGACCCGCTCCATGAGCCACGGCAGCCAATGTATCCATAGCTATCTCCTTAGTACTTACTTTTTATTAAAACATTCAAAACACGTAATATATTTGTTAATCAAAAATTATCCAAGAGTTTTAGAGTAAAGTTCAAACATCTTTGTCCAAGTAGCTTCCGCTGCCTCCTCATTAAAAACTTCACGCTCAGGAAATGCATATCCATGCTCTGTACCTGGGTAGGTTTCAATTTCGTATACTACATTATTTTTCTCTAATGCTTTACGAAGGTCTGGTATAACGTTTTCTCCTATCCAATGATCGTGTTCAGCAAAGGCAAGGTAAAGCTCACCTTTGATATTAGGAATTAAGAGATGCGGTGAATCATCATTTTCTGTAACGATCCATACACCATAGAGAGAGGCAACAGCGGCGATACGATCCGAGTAGACTCCGGCTACTGTGACAACAAATGCTCCACTCATACAATACCCTACACAGCCCATTGGTCCGTCCGAAGCGTATGGTTCACTATCCAAAAAACCTAGGATTGCGGCTGTATCTCTGGTCACATCAGAATTGCTAAGACTATGCCATGCAGCGAAAATCATTTCACCCATTTTTTCATTGCGATTTTTTAGATTAAATCGAATGTTGCCTATACGGTAATATAAATCTGGCAGGATGGCATAATATCCCTGTGATGCTATTCGGCGAGCAAAATTTCTTAGTTCTTCTCGGATACCAGGTGCATCCATATACAGCACTATAACTGGATGTGGGCCATTACTCTCAGGCCAAACAGAGAAAACATACATTTCTCCATCATCTGTATTTATTAGTGATTCCTTTTCACCCATATTAATTTTTCCCTTTAAAATCCGAACATATGGTCTAGGCTAAACGCCTTCCCGCAAGCAGAGACTAGGCCATGATAGCCAAATAGTCTGCAAGTAGTGTCACGTATAATTATATATCCGTTGCCAACTTGGTCTGCTTGAAAAGCAGTTTTACGTTCATTTTCATCAAAGATATCTGTTATCAAAAAATATTTTGAACCTCCACAAGCTATATTTATTCTATGGCTTGCTATTTGTTTTCCATCGCTAGCATATAAAATTATGTCAGTCTCTGATTCTGAATGCCAAGGTGTGGATGCAGGATATATTAGATGACAAAATGTGTTAGCTCCTTCACCTCCCACTGCTGCGCCTGGTAGACCCATGCTTTTAGCGGTTCGTAAAAACAAACGAGTGGTTAGGCCCGGAGGATTACTGGAATAAGACTGAGGTTCTCCATTCCAAGTTAGGACTGTATTAAAAATATGTGCTCCAAAACTAGATTCTGCGATATGGCCTGAGACTTTGTCTTCATAACGAAGTAAAGCGTGTAGCCAGCCGTCTACGCCACGACTTGCAACAGAAAAATTGTATACTAATTCAATATGTCCTGCTTTTTCACTCAGGCCACAATCACCAATAATATCGCTATCCATCTTTAAGCTGTCAGTACGAAGAATTTCTCCGAATTCAAATTCAGCTACTTTTTTTCCTAAATAATTATATATTAGAGCTGTTATCGGAAGTGTTAGCTGTGTCGTCGCCATTGGTGTGGGTAGTATAGTAGTACGAAATTTACTAGTGGGCAGTATTGGAGCAGGTAAAATGAAGCCTTTACCCATCAAATTGCTTATTTTTTCAATATCTGAATTTGGTGTTAGGTCGGCTCGCTCGATATTAGCATGTGCTAGGCGATGCTTACTAATGCCTTCAGGGCAGTCTTTTACGATTTCATAACGTGGCCTTGTAAAGTGCTTGCCAGCGGCTAATTCGAGTTGTTGAGGCCATATAGCATCCGGTAGTAAGTCAGATACAGATAGAGGATAGGTGCCAAAGGGTGGAATTTCTTTATTTAGAAATGATGGATGGTCATTGTAGCCCATTAAGTTTAAGCTAACTGCTCCTGCTGGTATTGGAGTAGGGTGGCTGTTTTGAATCCAAATAATTACTTTTTCATTAGAATTTGGAGCTGGTATTCCGGCATAAAAATCAGCAGGCCAAGCATTCGAATCATGCGTGCAGGAAAGATCTAGTGGATTATCACTATATGTATCTAGGGCATATTTAACTATGTCATGACCTTTCACGCCTATGACATGCACCAGAAGCTGACCGGTAAAGTTATTTAATTTAAACCGTTCGCGTATTTCTGAACTATCTATGGTAATTCCTACTGATGAGTCTGTTATGGTTTGATCCCATTCAGCTATAATTTCTCCATTATCATCAAATAAAATTAGCCAAAAGGTTATATTCTTTGATCCATAACGGTGCCAATAATTAGCAGTGACTAATCGGGTGTGCAGATTATGTCCGAGACCACCTTTAATGTCCCTAAACCATGCGAAATTAGTTGCAAAATTAAGGGAATCTAAATAACGAGAATTATTAGTTAGTCTATTATCGCTCAGTCGGACTTCATCTAGACTTAAAATTATACTTTTAGATGGTACTAGATGTTGAATATCAGATAAAAATTTATCGGCATCAAATGCTATTACCAGAATAAAATCAACGTCTGAGTAAATAAGGTTAGTTATAGGTTGCGACACGCATCCAAGTATCTGTTTTCCAATATTATTTAGATCTTGTACGTACACATCTGTGATAGCTATCCCATGTGATGGATATATTTCAAAAAAACCATTTGCAAACCCTAGCGGATCATAGATAGCTACCTTGTTTTCTTTGGAAATTCGGTTAAGTAATTTTTTTATTTGAGGAGCTGACGCTGGGTGGCCGGCTGCCTTAAAAAACGTGAATCCTCCTTCAGAGTTAGAGAAGGTATCTATGCAAAGAGCCATGGTAGTTCCATCTAATTATATCCAACCAATTAGTTTTTTTAAATTAGCTGTCAAAGTATGCCTTATTTGCTCACGTAATTTATATTTATGGCTTCGCACCCAATTAATTTGTATTGTTTGCCTTTTTCCTTCAAACTTGTGATGGCCATGCCAGGCGTTGGGACGGCAAATAAAAGCGACTAGGCTTCCAGCATCTGGCGGTATTTCAGCGATGTAGTCATCAAGATTATGATTGTTTTTTAATAGCCGCAACTTACCGCCTGACTTATTCCAAGAAGCATTTAGATAAACAAGGGCAGTAACTAGCTTATCTTTTGAATCTGTATGAATTTTTCCATCGGAAAGCTGGCATTGGCCTCGGATAGTAATAATTATTGGTTGACTAGTTAGTTTTATCCCTAATTTATTACCTATTAGCTCTGAAAAAGCTTGGGAACGCAGTTCTTTAATTAATGAAATGAAGTTAGATCCACTAATTTTTTTATTTACAGGGTGACTACCGGGCTTTTCTATTTTAGGAAAGTCAGCAAGAATCATTGGTAAAGCATCATTTTTAATAACTCTAGGTGCGATCAGGTGCTCAAACGGATCGAGGTTTGGGGGTGCAGAATCTATCGCGTCTAGATCTATGGCTACCATACTAGTTTTTTAGACTGGGAATAAGAGTAATGCAAAGGAGATTATACCTCATTTAGACAGTTATACATTTTTTAGGTTGGTACGAAGTTGAATTTCAGAAGCTGCTCTAACAGTATCATTAGGAATTTGATAGCTCCAGTGTTCTATAATACCTGCAAATGGTCTGGTAATTTTTGCTTCATTCATTGCCTTGTGAAACCTCATAAACTTAGTTGACCCTCCAATCAATTCAATAGTGTATATAGGTTTTCCTGTTGCTGCTGCTTCGCTAACCATATTTACGGAGTCACTAGTTGCAAAGATAAAATCTGCATGGGCTAAGTAACCCATATAAGGATTTCTGCCCTTTCCTCTCCATAGAACAGCCTTGTTATTAGCTAATTTTTCTTTAAGTCTTTGAGCTATAACATTTATTACCTCTGTTGGTGTGCGTGGTGATGCTGTTATAGCTAGACCGTATTTATATACTTCTGATATGGCGAGTAGTTTGTCTGCAATCTGTATAGCAACTCTTTTATTCATTCGATAAACAGCATTATTTCCTCCGAGCAAAACAGTAATAAGAGGTCGTGGTAAACTGTATAAATCATTATAGAAATCGTTTTTCGCTGAGATTAGAGTGTTTTTATTAACTCTGTTAATTGAGCCCAATGTACTAACTACGTTTGCACCACTTAGTTGATCGTGGTTAGGAGCTATCACTAGATCAAATTTCTTTATTGCTAATCCAGGGTTCTGTATTTGTACGCAAAAGGTTTTATCTCCACTTAAACGTTTTATTGCTAGTGCTAATGCAATTGATTTACGACCAGTCCCTATTAAGAGATCTGGCCATGGTGGAGAAATTTGATCGCTAAGTTTTGATGAAATATACAACCGTTTAGGGGTAATGGCTGGTGGCGTCCAATCCCATGGTTTTGAGAGAGTAATATTTATCTTTTTTGTCGGCGTTTTCAAGGCCTCAGCCAGGCCGAGGCATTGATTAACCATGCCTGGGCGGCCATCTGTTAGAATCCAAGTATTAACTCTTTCAAGCGATTTAATGTTTTTTTTCAATATATACTCAATTTATTTTAAAATAATCTAATGTACCAATTGTAATATTATTTCAATTTGCTAGCATCAATGTGCCAGCTTATTTGTACCTAATATAGGCTAATATCTGTGTTGATTCCTATCAGAGAGCCGTATATTAAGTAATTATTGGGGTATTTATTCAAGATGACAACTTCTGATCATTCTATAAAAGATGCTGATAAGCAGATTAAACTAGATGCTATAGACCGCCGTATATTGCGTCATCTGCGCGATAATGGCCGAATGACTAATGTTAATCTAGCTAAACTATCGGGTATTTCAGCTCCGCCATGCTTAAGAAGGGTAAGGGCTTTGGAAACTGCAGGTTTTATAAAGGGATATCATGCAGAATTAGATGGTGAAATGTTGGGTTTCGAAGTTTCATTTCACGCTTTAGTAGGGCTTGATAGTCAAGCAGGGGAAGTCCTTTCTGAATTTGAAAATCAGGTGGGAAACTGGCCTGAAGTACGTCGTTGTGACATGATAAGAGGTGGTGGTGATTTTTTACTTCGAATGGTTGCACGTAATACTTCTCACGAAAACGAGCTAACTACTAGATTAACTAGTGTATCCCATGTAACAACAGTGCAGACATTTCAAGTCATTCGTACATCCAAACATAACTCTGGGGTACCTGTTTACGACCTAGACTAGAGAAAAGCTTCACTTTCTTCACTCAAACTATAATCCAATAACTATTTAAATCGCACTGAAACTATTTCGTAGTATCTCATTCCGTTTGGAGTTTGAACCTCAACACTATCTTGTGGATCACGTCCGATTAGTGCTTTTCCTAATGGTGAAGCAATAGATATTTTATTCTTTTTTATGTCTGCTTCAAATTCTCCCACTAGCTGGTAAGTAATTTCGTTTCCCGTGTCTTCATCAGAAAGTTTAACTTTGGCGCCAAACCTTGCGGTTTTACCTTTTTGTTTAGACGTATCGATAATTGCGGCACGTTTTGTTGCGTCTTCTAATTCGCCTATTCTACCTTCAATAAAGCTCTGCCGTTCTCGTGCCGCATGATATTCGGCATTTTCAGACAAATCTCCGTGTTCGCGAGCGGACGCTATAGCTTTAATTACAGCTGGTCGCTCTATGGTCTTTAAGTTTTTTAGTTCTTCCTGGAGGGTTGCGTGACCCTCAGCAGTCATTGGTGTTTTTTCCATAATTTTGTCTAAATATTAAAATGTTAAAGTAATATTACTAATAAATAACCTTATTTGAGTTATTGCTACGATTAACTTACATAATAAAAACTCTATGATACATGTTTGTTAATTACCACTACTAAAGTAGGCCTGTAGTGGCGTGACTTCAAGGCCACCGGAAATCATTGATTGAATAGCTAATAGTATAGCATTTGCACCAGCAATGGTTGTATAATACGGAATATTTTTTGTTAACGCTGTTCGACGCAAGCTATAGCTATCAGCCTTAGATTGATTTCCTTCGGTAGTATTTATTATCAGATCAATCTCTTCATTGGTCATTGAATCTACTATGTGTGGTCTTCCTTCTAGGACTTTATTTACAATTTTCACAGGAATGTTATTTTTTTCAAGTGCTTTTGCTGTCCCACGCGTAGCGACGATATTGAAACCCAATTCTGTTAGACTTTTAGCAAGAACAAGAGCATTTGGTTTATCCCGATCTCTTACAGATATAAAAACATTTCCTGAAATAGGTATCTTTAAGCCACTGGCTAATTGAGACTTAGCAAATGCATGACCAAAGTCTTTGTCAAGTCCCATTACCTCACCTGTTGATTTCATCTCTGGTCCTAGAATTGTGTCTACACCTGGAAAACGAGCGAAAGGAAAAACGGCCTCTTTAATGGCAAGATGAGAGCTCTTTGTAGCTTTTGATACACCACTTTCTCCAAGTCCAAAATCGGAAAGTAATTCATTAACTGTAAGTCTGGCCGCTATCTTAGCCAGTGGTACACCAGTGGCTTTAGCAACAAAAGGAACGGTTCTACTAGCTCTTGGGTTTACCTCAATAATATATAAATCACCGTCTTTGACTGCAAATTGAATGTTCATCAAACCTACAACTTTTAAAGCTTTTGCTAAGACTTTAGTTTGCCTCTCAATTTCATCTAAAACTAAAGAACTTAATGTAAATGGAGGCAAAGAACACGCGCTGTCACCGCTATGAATACCAGCCTCTTCGATGTGCTCCATGATTCCTGCGATGTAAATGTCTCCTCTGCTGTCTACAAGAGCATCAACATCTACCTCTATGGCCTCTTGTAGAAAGCTATCTAACAGTACTGGGCTGTCGCCAGAAACCATTACCGCTTCTGTTATATATCGAACCACGCCTTCCATATCGTATACGATTTCCATGGCACGACCACCTAACACATAAGACGGTCGGATTAATAAAGGAAAACTTAGCTTCTCCGCCACAGAAATAGCTTCATCAACACTTGTTGCTAGGCCATTCTGTGGTTGATTTAAATTTAATTTTTTTAGTATCTGTTGAAAGCGTTTTCTATCTTCGGCTAGATCAATAGCATCTGGGGAGGTTCCTAGGATATTAATACCACAATTATGAAGTGCATTAGCAAGTTTGAGAGGTGTTTGTCCTCCGAACTGGACTATAACACCCTTAAGGTCACCAGATTTCTGTTCTAATTGGCATATTTCAGTAACGTCTTCAATAGTTAATGGTTCAAAGTAAAGCCGATCTGAAGTGTCGTAATCGGTTGATACCGTTTCTGGATTACAGTTTATCATTATTGTCTCATACCCTGCCTCATTTAAAGCAAAAACGGCATGTACACAGCAATAATCGAACTCAATACCTTGTCCTATACGATTGGGACCTCCTCCTAGAACGATAACTTTTGATTTGTCGCTTGGATGTGATTCACATTCACCAGGTTGTCCTAGGCAGCCTTCATATGTGGAATACATATATGGTGTTTGACTTGGAAATTCGGCAGCGCAAGTATCAATTCGTTTATAAACAGGTTTAACTCTTAAGGCGTTGCGAAGAGTTGTGACTTGCGATTCTGACTGATTAGATAGCTCTCCAAGCCTTGCATCTGAAAAACCCATCTGCTTTATAAATAACAGTTTATCGTGATCTTTTGGTAAACCAGAGCTACGTATTTTATTTTCAACTTCGATTAAGCATTCCAGTTGTTCTAAGAACCATGGATCGTAATGAGTTAGTCTCTGTATTTCTTTAAGCTCAACTCCAAGTCTAATTGCTTGAGCAATAACCAATATGCGTTCTGGGGTTGGATGGCCAAGCGCAGCAGTCACGGATTCAAGGTCGTAGGTAGTATTTTTTTTTGAAAAATGTGAATTAGGAATTTTTATTTCGTTCAATCCTGTAAGTCCTGTCTCTAAGGCACGCAGGGCCTTCTGTAAACTTTCTGCAAAAGTACGTCCTATCGCCATCACTTCTCCAACGGACTTCATTGAAGTTGTGAGTAGTGGCTTTGTGCCGGGGAATTTTTCAAATGTGAAACGGGGAATCTTGGTAACTATATAATCAATTGTTGGTTCAAAACTAGCCGGTGTAACTCCAGTAATATCATTATCTAGTTCGTCTAGAGTGTAACCTACCGCTAGTTTTGCAGCTATTTTGGCTATCGGAAATCCTGTAGCCTTTGAAGCTAAGGCTGATGAACGACTAACCCTAGGGTTCATCTCGATAACCACCATTCGACCATTTGATGGATTTACTGCAAATTGTACATTAGAGCCGCCTGTATCAACTCCAATTTCACGCAAGCAAGCAATTGATGCATTACGCATAACCTGGAACTCTTTGTCTGATAAAGTAAGTGCCGGAGCTACGGTGATTGAATCACCTGTATGAACCCCCATTGGATCAATATTTTCTATTGAACAAACTATAATACAATTATCTGCTTGATCACGAACGACTTCCATTTCGTATTCTTTCCATCCAAGGACTGACTCTTCAACTAGAACCTCAGATGTGGGTGATGCCGCTAAACCGCCCTCAATAATTTCAAAATATTCCTTCTGGTTGTACGCTATCCCACCACCAGTTCCAGCAAGAGTAAAACTTGGTCTTATTATGGCCGGAAGGCCAACTTTAAGTAGTCCTTCTTCAGCCATTTTTCGGTTTTTAACTAATATACTCATAGGAGAATCTAAACCAATATTTGACATTGCTTCTCGAAATTGCAATCGATCTTCTGCCTTGTCGATTACATCTGCTTTTGCACCTATCATCTCAACGTCAAATTTTTTTAAGGTTCCATTTCGTTCAAGAGTAAGACAAGTATTTAATGCTGTTTGCCCACCCATAGTAGGAAGGATTGCATCAGGGCGTTCCAATTCAATAATTTGAGCTACAATTTCTGGCGTAATTGGTTCAATATATGTGGCATCTGCCATTGACGGATCGGTCATTATTGTCGCCGGATTTGAGTTGATGAGTATGATCCGGTAACCTTCTTCACGAAGAGACTTTACTGCCTGAGTACCTGAATAATCAAACTCACATGCTTGGCCAATTATGATCGGACCTGCTCCAACAATCATAATAGAAGAAATATCAGCTCGTTTAGGCATTTTTTATTTTTTGTCCTCGATCATATTTAAAAATTTTTTAAATAGATATTCAGAATCTTGAGGGCCAGGTGAAGATTCAGGGTGATATTGAACAGAAAAAACGGGTTGGTTTTTAACTTGTATTCCTTCGATGCTCTTGTCGAACAGAGATATGTGTGTCGTAAGAACATTCGTGGGCAAGGAGTCGCTAACTACAACAAAGCCATGGTTTTGGCTTGTGATTTCTACTTTGTCGGTTAGTAATTCTTTGACTGGATGGTTAGCACCGCGGTGTCCGTGATGCATTTTTTTTGTTTTTGCACCCAACGCTAATGCCATTAACTGGTGGCCGAGACAAATACCAAACATCGGGATACCACTAGCAAACAATTCTTGTATCATTGGTACAGCATATAATCCGGTTGCAATTGGATCACCGGGTCCATTTGAAAGGAACACGCCATCAGCTTTATATTTTAGCACCTCTTTTCCGCTAGTCGATGCCGGAACAACAGTGATTTTGCAGCCAAGCTGAGCTAAAGATCGTAAAATGTTATGTTTTACACCAAAATCAACCGCAATTATGTGATACTTGGGCTTTTTCAACTTAAGGTAGCCTTCCCCTAAGTGCCACCTTGTTTTGTTCCATTCATAGGCCTCAGTACAACTTACTTCGCTGGCCAGATCAAGACCCTCTATGCCTTGCCAACTACTAGCAGCAACTTGCATCTTCATAAGGTTTATATTGGACGCGGATTGATGACTAATTGCTCCGATTGGTGAACCGCCCTCTCGGATTATTCTCGTTAACTTTCGAGTGTCAACACCAGTGATAGCTATTAAATTTTGAGATTTTAGCCATAGATCAAGATTCATTTCTGAGCGCCAACTTGACGGGTTTGTTATACCAGTCCGCAGGATGCATCCCTTCGCAGAAGAAAAAGTTGATTCTATATCCTCAGAATTAGTGCCGACATTTCCTATATGAGGAAACGTGAAAGTGATAATTTGGCCAGCGTAAGAGGGATCTGTTAATATTTCTTGGTAACCAGTAGTTGCCGTGTTAAAGCAAACTTCACCGACCATTGTACCAGAAGCACCAGCACCTTTTGCCCAAAATACAGTTCCATCACCTAGAACCAGGGCACCTGTTGCCCAGTTTGGCTGGTTTGAGTTGTTAGATGGGCCATTAGCCATTCAAATTGGGTCCTATTGAACGTATTAGCTGTCGCTTCACTGAAATGATTCGGTTAATATTAAGGATAAGTCCGAGTCAATATTTAACAGGCTACGTATTTTTGGTGTTCTAAGTGAGCATCTATGAGTCGTCAAGTTTAGAGTTCGATAAAAATAAACAAGAAAAACAATTAGTTAGGTCATAAATCTCAGTTTGCTATAGTGATCTAAATCCGTTAAGTTCTCTAAATTGTTCAAATGTAGAAAGTTAATATGCTAAGAAACTCCATTCCAGAGGCTTTAAGGGCAGCGCTTAAGGAACAGGATAAGCCTTGCATTTCAACAGTACGCTTAATTATGGCGGCTTTGAAAGACCGAGACATTGCTGCTAGAGGCAAAGGTGATACTGAAGGTATATCAGACGGCGAGATTCTACAGATGCTGCAGACTATGGTAAAGCAGCGTCGAGAATCCATTCAAATGTATGAAAAGGGAGGCCGAAAAGAACTGGCTGAGCAAGAAGCTAAAGAGATAACAATTATTGAACGCTTCTTGCCCCAACAATTAGATGAAAAACATATAAACACAATTGTTGAAAAAACAATAAATGAAATAGGCGCAGATAGCCTTAAAGATATGGGTCACGTAATGAGCGAGTTGCGTAACAACTATGCTGGTCAAATGGACTTTTCAAAAGCTAGTGGGCTTGTTAAGGAAAAACTCAGCAATAGTTAGTAGCTTCGAATTGATAGTTATCCCCAAGATCTGTGTAATTAGTTATAATTAAATACCTTATTAAAGATTTTAAGTTTACTATTGCTTCATATATGGCAAACTTAATGTTTTTGTATTTTTCTGTTTAACCGGACTTAACAACGTAAAGCTGTTTGATGGCAGTTCCTTCACAATTTCTTGATGAGCTTCGCTCCCGTATTACGGTTTCAGAGTTAGTCGCGACTAAAGTAAAGTTAATCCGCCGTGGTCGCGAAGCAACTGGTTTATGCCCATTCCATAATGAAAAAACCCCCTCTTTCACTGTTAACGATGAAAAAGGCTTCTATCATTGTTTTGGCTGTGGAGCCCATGGAGATATTATAAGTTTTACCATGCAGATTGATGGACTTATTTTTCCAGAGGCTATTGAGAAATTAGCCGGGTTTGCTGGACTGGAGGTGCCTAGGGAAACCAAAGAGGATAAAGAAGAGACTAAAAAAGTTATAACTCTTCAGCAAGTTATGGAAAAAGCATGTAATTGGTTTGAAAATCAGTTGCGTAAGCCTGACGGAGATAAAGGACTAAAATACTTACGTGGCCGTGGTTTTTCTGAAACTACGATTTCTAAATTTCGTCTTGGCTTTGCTCCAGATGGGCGTGGAAAATTTAGACAGGAAATGCTAGAGATGGGCGTAAGTTTGGAGCAATTAGTAGACTGTGGCTTGGCAAAGTACAATGAACACTCCACTTCTTATCGCGACTATTTTTTTAATCGAGTAATTTTCCCTATATCTGATAGGCGGGGTCAAGTTATTGCTTTTGGCGGCCGTAATTTAGGAGACGGTCAGCCTAAGTATTTAAATTCTCCAGAAACTAAATTATTTAGCAAAGGTCATATTCTATATAATTTGGCTGAAGCCCGAGTTTCTTCTAGAGATACTGGTACTATTATAGTGGTAGAAGGCTATACAGACGTAATTGCATTAAATCAAAGTGGTTTGCAGCACTGTGTTGCTCCATTAGGTACTGCACTTACCGAAGAACAGATACTTGCTCTTTGGAAGGTAGTTGATGAGCCATTATTGTGTTTTGACGGAGATAATGCTGGTCGGAGAGCGGCTTTTAGAGCTGCACAAAAAGTTTTGCCTTTGCTTAAACCCGGTAAATCCTTAAGGTTTGTCTCATTACCCACGGGAGAGGATCCAGATAGTTTACTTAAAACGCGATCTTGTGAAGAATTTGAAGCTCTATTAGCTAAGGCACAGCCATTAGTAGATATAATTATGGAATTAGAACTGGGAGCCAATAGTTATTCCACGCCTGAGCAACGTGCTTCTTTAGAACGTAAACTTAATAATCATATACAACATATTTCTGATAGGAGCATTCAATATCATTATCAACAAAGGATACGAAAACAACTGCGAATATTTTTTAGTAACGCAGATGGAGCTAGATCAGGTAATAAACTAGGAAATAAAAATAATCGATTTTTGAATTCCAATAGTCTTGGCCCTCGCGGTGATCTGACAGCGATGCGAGAACGTCAAGAAAAGGTATTAATTTCAATACTAATAAACCATAATGAGATGGTTCATGGATTTGCAGAACAATTAGCAGACATAAGTCTTGGCAATGCAGAGCTTGACAGAGTATTAAGGGAGATTTTAAACGTGGCTGGTGATCAACCAGACCTTGACAGCAGGGCCTTGCAAGACCATCTCAGTCAGTGTGGGTTTCAAGAAGTATTATTAGGTATACTGAATGCAAGAATTTATAGACAGGCTAAGTTTGCTTCTCCTGAAGCATCAGTAGAAATGGTGTCTACTGCTTTGGTGGAAATTATTGCATCGTATAGAAGTAATAGTCTTAATAGTGAACGTAGGGCTGCAAAAAAGGAACTTGCGGATGAAATGACTACTGAAAATAGTGAACGGCTTTTGGAGATAGTTCGCGAACAATCAGGTCCGGGTAGACTATAAAATTTTTGGATAGTAGCTTAATATATATTTATCTGCAGATTAAGGGACAAAAATGGCAATAAAGCAGGAATCAGTGGCTGAAAATATGGAAGACCGCGAAGGGATGTCTGATGGACCACTGATGGATAGTTCTGTTCGGGCGGTAAAGAAGATGATCGCTAAAGGTAAAGAGCGCGGGTATATTACTTACGATGAAATAAATGAAACTCTGCCACAAGAGCAGGTTTCGTCTGAGCAAATAGAAGATATTTTAGCGCAACTCTCGGAAATGGGAATAAATGTTGTCGAAGGTGAAGAGAAAGATGAAAGTGAAGTTCCGTCTACTACATCTGCTGGCTCTGAAAAAAACGGGGAAAAAACTGCTGCCTCGACTCCTGCTGCATCCGAAGATATAGGCCGCACTGATGACCCGGTACGCATGTATTTGCGCGAAATGGGAACGGTTGAATTATTATCACGGGAAGGTGAGATTGCCATTGCCAAGCGTATTGAAGCTGGCCGTGAAAAGATGATTGGCGCAATTTGCGAATCCCCATTGACAATACGAGCAATTATTCAGTGGCGTGATGCTCTTCATGATGAGCGTATATTATTACGTGATGTAATCGATTTAGATGCAACTCTGGGCGCAGAAAACCCAACTGTAGATAATAGTGTAAATGGTGGCCCTGGATCTAATGGTCTAAATGGTCCCAGCACAGGACCGATTAGTCAGAGTAAATTATTGGCCGCAAGACTAGCTGCTGAATCTAACAACTCTCTTAGAAAAAATGATTCTGAGGAGGATGGAGATGATATCGATGAGGAGGATGAAGATGATGCGGCAAACTTATCCTTAGCAGCTATGGAAGAACGACTAAAGCCTGACGTTCTCAAAAACTTTGATAGAATCAATAGGACGTATAAAAAGCTGCGTAAACTTCAGGATCAGCGCCTTGCTGGTATGAAAAAAAAGTCTGAGGAACTTACTAATGCTCAGAATCGGCGTTACGTTAAACTACAAGATGAATTAGTGGAAATTATGGAATTAGTAAGGCTTAACAACGCTCGTATTGAGACTTTAGTTGATGAGCTTTATGGACTTAACAGGCGTCTTACTAACTATGAAGGTAAATTGTTGCGTATGGCTTTAGAGTCTGGTGTAAGCCGAGCTGAGTTTCTAGACCAATACATGGCAAATGAGTTAGAACCAAGGTGGATAAGCCGTGTTAGTCGTCTCAAAGGTAAAGGCTGGAATAAGTTTGGTAGTTCTAAGTCCACACAAATTAGAGAGATTCGTAAAGAAGTATCAGAAATATCAACGCGTGTTGGCTTACCAATTGCCGAGTTTCGTCGGATAGTAGGTACGGTGCAACAGGGCGAAAAAGAAGCTAGCCGTGCTAAGAAAGAAATGGTGGAAGCTAATTTACGATTGGTTATATCCATAGCTAAGAAATACACGAACCGAGGGCTACAGTTTCTTGATCTAATTCAAGAAGGTAATATTGGCCTAATGAAAGCAGTTGATAAGTTTGAGTATAGACGTGGCTATAAATTTTCTACTTATGCCACTTGGTGGATTCGCCAAGCAATTACTCGATCTATAGCTGATCAGGCTCGAACGATTCGAATACCAGTACACATGATTGAGACAATAAATAAACTAGTGCGAACGTCTCGCCAAATGCTTCATGAAATAGGTAGAGAGCCTACTCCCGATGAACTAGCTGTTAAGTTGCATATGCCTTTGGAAAAAGTGCGTAAGGTTTTAAAAATTGCAAAAGAGCCAATTTCTCTTGAGACCCCGATTGGAGATGAAGAGGATTCACATTTAGGAGATTTTATTGAAGATAAGAATGCTGTATTGCCTATTGATGCAGCTATTCAAGCTAACCTACGTGAAACTACAACAAGGGTGCTAGCTACGTTAACTCCTCGAGAAGAACGTGTTTTGCGTATGCGTTTTGGTATAGGAATGAATACAGATCACACTCTGGAAGAAGTGGGTCAGCAGTTTTCGGTAACACGAGAACGCATACGTCAGATTGAAGCTAAAGCTCTTAGAAAGCTTAAGCATCCATCGCGTTCGCGTAAGTTAAGAAGTTTCCTTGACTATTAAAATCACTAGAAGAACTACAATTATAAAGTAAAAAAGATATATATAGGTGCGCGGGTGCTCCGTAAGATTAACCCTTTGAAGCTTAATAAACTGCAATTACGTACACTAGCAATAGCTCAGTTACTTGCTTCTAGTTCTGACAACTCTTATCGAGACAAGTTAAATGGTGATGCTACCATACTGTACCTGCCTACATTACACGGCGATCACGTACATATAGGTGGTAATATCATTAAGTCAGGTGATATTAGTGGCTTCACAAACCCATCTGTTTGGAAAGCTCTAGAACGTAAGGGTTTGGCACGTAATGATCTTGTTGACGTTGCATTAACCGATTCAGGTTTAAGCTATAACACAGGTGTTAAAGGGCTCTCTAATTTGTCGGCAGATAGAAAGTAACGTGAAGACAAAAAATCGGATTGATATTTATATAGATGCAGACGCTTGTCCTGTTAAAGAAGAAGTTCTGAGAGTAGCAGCTCGTCATAAATTGAAAGTTTTTATAGTTAGCAATAGTTGGTTACGTATTGGTGGCAATAATCCAATGGTTGAACGTGTAGTAGTACCTGAAGGACAAGACGAAGCTGACAACTGGATTGTTGAGCATATATCTATCGGTGACATAGTGGTTACGGGCGATATTCCATTAGCTGCACTCTGTTTGGTAGGAGGTGCAAAAGCGGTTGCGTCTAATGGCAGAGTTTTTACATCTGATAATATTGGTAATGCTTTAGCTATGCGTGACTTAAAAAGGTACCTTAGAGAAATAGATAACAACGATACTTATAATGCTTCTTTTACAAAAAAAGATAGAACAGCATTTTTACAATCCCTTGAAAATATGATACATAGTTTTCTTAAAAACCATAAATAATATAGAATTGACCTTATTTATAGAAAATTTTTATTTTATTAGGTTTTTTTTATAGCGTAAATTAACCATCCTATCTAGACCAAGCCTATTTCTATGATATATGAAGAGTTCCGATTAATTTTTATGGTAGGTTAATTTATTTTTCATTTAGGGCCCGTAGTTCAGTTGGTTAGAACGCACCGCTCATAACGGTGATGTCGCAGGTTCGAGTCCTGCCGGGCCCACCATTAATTTTATACTAATTTCGGAATTTATAGGGCGTGCATTTCTAAGTTTTTATAACTTTGAATATTAAGATAACTTCCTGATCTGGTGTTCTGACTGGCAAGAAATAGAGATCTAAAATATTTATTTGCTTGCTGCTTTTTTTCCAATAGCTTCATTTATACGAGGCATCACTTCAGTTGCCATTAACTCCATTGAGCGTTTACCTAAAACGGGATCGACCCAATCAGGTCCATTATAGACTAGTGTTCCAAAGTCCCCTATTTCTTCACGGAATTTTAATAATTTATCAACTACACTATTTACGCTACCAGTAATTACTAGTGAATCTAACATGTAGTCTAGTGTTATTTCCTCATCAGGTTGATCGCGGTCTATTTTAAAAAGGCCAAGCATTCCAGCTTTTCTTAGTTTTCCACCTAGCTGTTTAAAGTAAAAACGATAGGGAGATTGTTCACCTTTACCGTATTCTTGGGCGACACGATCATTATCGGCTACGAATATACTTTTTGCCACTCTCCAGTCTTGAGTGTCCGCTTTTCGACCTGCTTTAGCGCACCCTTCGGCAAATAGAGGCCAGTGTGTTGCAACCCATTTTGGGTGCAGGAAGTTTGCTGAAATAGCATACCAACCTCTTTCTCCAAGTCCTACGATGCCTTTAGAATATGGGGCAACAACTGTACCAATTATAGGGGGATGAGGTTTTTGGTAAGGTTTTCCTATTATTCCTTGACCCATTTCTAGATTCATAGTGCTTTCAGTTGTAATATTCCAGTATTTACCTTCAATTTTATAAGGAGCCTCCTTGGTCCATATGGTTATTATTTGTTCGAGAGCTTCCATAAACATTTCGTTGCGGTTAGCTGATAGTGTGCCAAATACTTCAGCATCAGATGGAAGGTTTCCGGGGCTTACACCAAAAAGAAATCGGCCCTCTAACATGTGATCTAGCATGGCTGCTTCTGCAGCTGTCGCAGCTGGGTGGTGATGGCTCAGGTTAACTGTACCTGTTCCAAGCTTAATATCTGATGTTTCATAAGCTATTGAAGATAGAAACATCATAGAGTTAGGTACTGGTTCGAATGTATCGGTTACATGTTCACCCATATATGCTTCGGTGTAACCAAGTTTATCGGCAAAAATAAATGCTTCCCTATCCTCACGCAGAGTTTCTGCGAAAGGTCGTGTTTCTGGATGTAGTGGCATCGTAAAGTAGGCTAGATCCATTTTTATTCCAATGTAATCGATCGTTTATTAAGTTATTAAAACACAAGAACACTCAATAATAAAGCTATATATAGCAAGGCTTGATACGTTTTTATAATTCTTGTAGTTGATATTATTTATCACTGTGTTGATCAAAATATTATTATCATACATTATATTGTTTAATTTTTGGAAAAGAATAAAGTCGGAGGAGGACATCACGTTGCAAGCGGAAATCATTCAACCTGATGCTATTCAGCCCAGAAAACAGAGGGTTAAAAGAGAAGACCGTGAACGCCAGATAACCGAAGAGGCCATTAAATTTTTTGCTCAAGTTGGCTTTAGTGGAGAAACTCGTGAATTAGCAAGGAGGATAGGCGTTAATCAGTCTGTACTTTATCGCTTCTTTGAAAATAAGGAATCATTAATAGAACGAGTTTATCAGGAAATATTTATTACTAGTTGGAATCCTTATTGGGATAAACTTTTAGCGGATAGATCAAAGTGCCTCTTGGATAGATTAATTGAATATTATATTCCTTACTCTCATAACGTAATTACATACGAATGGGTAAGGTTATTTTTATTTGCTGGTCTTCGAGGAACAGATCTTAATTTACGTTTAATAGAATACATAAATTTACATGTCTTATATCCTATAGTCCGTGAATTGCGCTTTGAGTTAGGTATTCCATCTAATAAAAAATCAAGAATATCTGAAATTGAAAAAGAATTAGTGGCTGGTATCAATGCAGACATATTTTATCTTGGTGTGAGAAAATATGTATATGGGGAAGTATTTACAGAGGAAATAGATTTGCTTGTTAAAGCAAAAGTCACTGCCGGCTATTATGGAGCTAAAGAAGCGTTACGGTTATACTCTACTACATAATAAGCCGACGTATTATGATTACATAATCTTTATTTATTCAAAATAAATAATATAAATATGAAATAGGCCATTTTTTATAGCTTTACTCAGATTCTATAATGTTTGATAGACGAGAGCAGTCGTAAGTGAGTTAGACATCAAGGATATGATTATCCCTTTTTCATTATCTATTCGTAGTGTTTGTTATGATTAAATAGAAATTTTTGATGTTATAAAATTAATTGTAATTACAAATATTATAGCCTGGTGGTTGACTGCGCTCTACAAAAGCTGCTGCAGATACAACTGAGAACTCGTCTAGGTGGCTTCCGACCACCTGGAGACCAACCGGCATTCCTTTTGTAGAAATTCCAGCACAAACTGTGGCTGCTGGCTGACCTGTTAGGTTAAAAGGGTATGTATAATAAACCCAAGATACAAGGTTACGGTCAGTATATCCCTCTGGTATATTTTTCCCAACTTCTAATGATACTATTGGCAAAACTGGTGAAATCAGAACATCATAGTTGAGCATAAAGCTGGTCATTCGATCTCGCAATTCGTAGCGTTCAAATACTTTTGTATAATAGTCCTGCATCTGTTGGCTAAGGGCAGGCTCTAAGATATCAGCAACGGCAGGGTCAAGCAGGTTACGTTGGTTCTTCAACACGTCTCTTAGCTTTATGCCGACCCCTGCATAAAACTCTGCTGTCCAAAGGTCTACTGGATCAGAACCCAGCACGTTATCTACCAACTCAACATGTGCACCGGCGTCTTCAAAATGATTAACAGCGTTTTCAATAATAGAAATAACTTCAGGATCTGGACGGGCATATCCAAGTGTTGGACTCCAGGCCACTCGTAGTCCTTCTACACCGTTTTCACAGGCATCGATTACTTTGGGAACGGAATCTGCAATACTGAAGGGATCACGTTGGTCGTATCCGGCGATGACAGAAAAAAGAAGTGCCGCGTCACGCATTGAACGCGCCATGGGCCCTACATGAGCAAGTGTAGGAGTGGCTGAGGTTGGCCAAACTGGGACACGCGCGAAAGTCCCTTTTATTCCTGCTAAACCAGTAAATGCTGATGGTATTCGAATTGATCCACCACCATCCGTACCTAAGCCAATAGATGTAACGCCGGCAGCAATAGAAGCGGCGGCCCCAGCACTTGAGCCACCCGGTGTCATGTTAATATTCCATGGATTACGTGTTATGCCAGTAAGGGGCGAATCACCAACAGGTTTGCATCCGAATTCACTAGTTGTTGTTTTACCAATAATTATAGCACCTGATTTGCGAACCCGTTCGACGGCGGGAGCATCACTATCTGCAATATTTTCAGCCAATGTCTGTGAACCAAACGAAAAGGGGGCATCGCTAACCGATATTAGATCCTTAACAGACATAGGCAGCCCATGCAGTTTGCCTAGCTTTGTCCCGGACATTAAGGCTCTCTCAGCAGCTTTTGCCTCATCAACTGCTCTATCGGCCATAAGAGCATAAAATGGGTTTAAAGTTTCTTGTACAGACTCGGCTTTTTCTAACGAACGAATTGTAAGTTCTAGCGGAGATATTTGTTTTTTTCCAATTCGCAAACGCAACTCTGTTGCGCTCATATAGTCAAATTCTTCTGACATATCTAATGTATCCAAATTTTATGTTAGCTGTTAGTCCTCAATAATTGCGAATGCTCGTATTGGCGAACCTGATCCTCCTTTAAATTTTATTGGGACTCCAAAAAATTCAAATTCACCTACACCAATAAGTTCTTCAAGATTAACTAGCCATTCCATGTGGCTGAGTCCTAGGTCTCGGCACAATCGATGTTGAGCAAATAGACTATCCGAGGGTTTGTCCGTTGACGGTCCCTCAACTCCGTGCAAGCGAGAACCACGGTCATACATCCACTGCGTAGCTTCAACTGTTATACCTGGATTAGTTAGTACTACCTCTCGGTTAGGATAGTGACGTTTATGAAGTCCAGAACAGAGAAGAATTATATGTCCATCTATTTTCACTCCGGCTTCATTTTCTGCTTTTTCCATGTCATGCAAAGTTATATCACCAAGGTCTCCAACATGCCTCACGTCAAAGCAAATAGCCTTGCCAAAAAACATATCTATCGGCATTTCATCAATGGACGCTCCGTTTGGATCAAAATGTCTGAAAGCGTCTACATGAGTTCCAACATGATCAAGAGTGCTAATAAAATTTGTTTGAAACGTAATAGGATCGTCAGGAGTACCTAAATTAAGTGCCTTGGTGGATTCATGATTCATTGCCTTTAAGTAAACAGGACTTTGAAAAAGCTTGTGAGAGGGCATATTATCCTCAATTTCTAAGCTTAAATCGATAATACGACGAGACATTTTTATTCCTCCATATACAAATTATGTCTAAAAATTCTCTAGAACTACTGTTGTCGGTCAAAAATCTGTTAGTAAATCTATCAAAAAAATCTACTTAAATCTATATTCTCGCAGATTATCTCTAGCGTTCTCATTCTAATCTACATTTTGGTAAGGGTAACTTCAGGGGAAACTGGTGAGTGGACGGCGGATGGTGGACAGAGAACGGAGGTATCATTGTTGTTTCTGATAGTGATTACCTCGCTCCTAAATGATGCTAACTGAGTATGATAGCTTTGTCCGTCATATATGTCTCCATAGGTTTTATCCAATATTATAGGGGATTTATAATTCTATAAAACTTGACTTAAAAAGTGTCAGAAAGCAGAATTTATAATTAGATATTAAAAACTTTAATACATATTATTGAAACCCTTTACTTCCCCTCTACCCATATTTCCCAATTCTGCTAAACTTATTTTTATGAGAAACCTCACCGCCATAATCCACATTACCCTTGTCCTGCTTCTTGGAAGTGCGGGAATGAGTTGGAGTGCTGATTTACAAAAGGGGTTTGCCGCTGCCAAAAGAGGTGATTTCGCTACCGCTCTGCGTGAATGGAAACCTCTTGCTAAACAAGGAAATGCCGATGCCCAGTATAATCTAGGTGTGATGTATCGTACAGGGGATGGTGTTTCAAAAGATAATAAGGCTGCGGCGAAATGGTACACACGTGCTGCCGAGCAGGGACATGCCTCTGCCCAGTACAATCTGGGTACGATGTACGACAACGGACAAGGTGTTCCACAGGATTATAAGGCGGCGGTGAAGTGGTGCAGACTTGCTGCTGAGCAAGGATATGCCCTTGCTCAGTACAATCTGGGTACAATGTACCAATTTGGACACGGCGTCATACAAGACAATATCTATGCGCATATGTGGTATAATATTGCCGCATCATCTGGAGACAAGGATGCGGTCAAAAACAGAGACATTATTGCGAAAAGGATGCCTCGTGCCGACATCTCTGCTGCTCAGAAACTTGCCCGTGAATGTGTCCGCAAGAAGTACAAAGAGTGTTAAGTAGAATATTTTCTTGTATGAAAATTTTATCAGGATTATCGGTTTCTAAATGATCAAGACAAAACAATACGCAAATAGAATTGATAATGAAGTTAGAAACTTAAAAAGTGATGCTGCTTCATTAAGAAAAAGTAAAACACCAGAAGAAACCAATAAACATCTTGCTGACGCATTAAACAATATTGGTAATCTTTTCTTTCTTCAGAGAAAAATGCAAATGTTCAGTGCGTGAACATCTGCTGCAACTGGTGTTGGAGATAAGGGAACTAAGATTTTACAGAAGATGGAAAAGAGTCAGAAGAGTAGAAGGTAGTCACATAAACATGAATCACTTACGACGGAAACAGATGTTGTAAATCAACATAAGGATCATCGTTATCATAACGATAAGGGGTAATGAAAACCAAAACCAATGTTTTAAAAAATCATGTAAACCCCAATTCCATACATCAGTTGGCGTGATATCTAAACCGATCCAGAATCCTACTAAAGACATCAAACAGAATATGAATAAGACTACTTTTCTCATAAGTTTAATCCCATATTAGAAGTAATTATCACACATATTTATATGTAAAACTCTGGCATATTTTGGTGAAGTTGGGGAGTCTAACTTTATTCAACGACCATAAATATAATAAAAATTATGAGTGCTAATATTGGAAGTAATATTGATACAACTCCCAGAAATGTTTTTAGCGCATCGTGGATTAACGCCAGACAGATATATTTTGTATCTTCTAATCCATAGACAAAAACACAAAACAACAGAGTTCTAGGAAAAAATGGTGCCCAGGGGCGAATTGAACCACCGACACGCGGATTTTCAGTCCGTAGTCCATACATAAAATCAATGACTTATGTGGTTGTGTCTAACTTTGTGTCTAACTTCTATGTCTAACTCTGTGTCTAACTTTCGTGTGACGGAAAATAATTAACTCCTTTATTCAATGTACCTGTTAAGTCATCAAATGGTGCTCAGTTTTCGAACACCCCTATAATTTATAGGGAAGTTGATAGTGTTCTTTGTAGACTAATTTTGGATTGTCAGTTTTTAAGGTATTACTTTTTACACACAAATAATTAATAATATTTTGGATGTTAAGTTATTTATTATTTTTTAGCGTATGAGGATTCTAAAAAAATGTTCAAATATGATAAAGACTATTATAATAATAACCAGGTCATATGTTCAAAATTTTTATTCAAATTTCTATGGCGTTGGATTTTATTAAATTTATTGATCACGTTACCTTTTGGGGTCGGATTAACTTATCTTACAACGAACAGCGGAATTGAATTTTTATATGCTCTTATGCTGTTTAATGTGTTAATAGGATTCATTCCTACTTATCTAACCTTTCATTTAATTCAATACTCCCAGTATAAAGGAACTGGAATTGAATACAAAATTAGTGGGGGAGATGTATCTTCACGCAGTCAGTGCTTAATTAAAATATCAATTGCTTTCTATTGGAGGTTTATTTCATGTGCTTTTGGACTGCAAATACTCTTATATTTGTTTATTCAGGTATTTAAGGTGTCAGCACCACAACTAGGCACAATAATAGGTATGATTGCGGTGTGGTTAGCATGGTATTGGTTTGTTTTGTTCAATGATAAAACCGGATCATATATTCAATTTACACGAGATGAATCTTAATTCTACTCCACTAAAGTTAGACTCCCCAACTTCACCAAAATATGCCATTGTTTTTTTATGAGAAAACTCACCATCACATTTCTGACTATTGTGTTCTGTCTCAACTCTAATGTTGTGATGAGTAAGACTATGGATGAATTAGTAGAAGTTTACCTAATTAATCAAATTGATGACCATAGAGGTTATTGCCTCGATATAAAGGGTTATAAATCAAGAGCAAATATTAATAGGGGGATGCACGCTCACACTTGTTACTCTTATCAAGGAGACATCGCAGTAGATCAAGGTTTTGATAGAAGAAAAATAATGAAGAATCAGTTTTTTTTGTCTGGATTTAACGTCTGCATGGAAGTGTCATCTATTGTTACGCCAGGAAGTTTATCTTTAAAGAATTGTAACTTGGGAGATACTCAGAAATTTGTGTTAATGAGTGATGGTAGGGTTAGTCTCATTAGTAATAAAAAATTATGTCTGACTGTTTCTCAGGGAGACTCTAGGAAGGGCGGTGGAGGATCACCTGTACATCTTATTAGAAACCTTTCATTTCAATTTTGTAGTGACAAACTTATAAATTATCAGAAATGGGGTATTCGTTCAGATCAGTAAGATTTATAAAATACTCTAGAATAAACTTATCACAGTCTAATCAAAATAGTTTTGAGAGATAAATTTGTTACGCCAAATAAAAAGAACTAAAGAGGATATACGGAGAGATAGTCCCTGTATCGGGACATGTACCCTTAATGAGGAGAATATTTGTATAGGTTGCAGTAGACATATAGACGAAATCATAGAAATGGGTAATCCAGAGAAAGATGAGTAATAGTTAAGTTTAATGGGTAAGTTCCAAAGCAACTTACAAGAACGGTATGTATATCAAGAGAGAAAATTTTTAAGACTTACTGTTCTAACGCACTTTAAACGGATGAACTCCACTCCACTAAAGTTAGACTTCCCAACTTCACCAAAATATGCCAGAGTTTTTGTATGAAAAATCTCACCATCACATTTCTGACTATTGTGTTCTGTCTCACATCCTCAATTGCGTTCAGTGAAACAGTTAAACCAGAGTTTTTGAAGGAACGTAATGGAATTATCTACAAGAAGAAGGTCACTAACAAACCTTACTCTGGTTATGTGGAGGGTAAAAAAGAGAATGGATTCTTAGTAAGAGGAACTTACCAGAACGGTAAGAAAGAAGGTATTTGGAAAACGTATGACTGGGATGTTCAGTTATGGACAAAAAAAACCTTCAAGGACGGTAAGTTAGATGGTGTTTCGGAAATTTATTACGACAATGGTCGGTTAGAAAACAAAGTAAATTACAAGAACGGTAAGATGAATGGTCTTTCCGAATTTTATGACGACAAAGGTCAGTTAAGGTTTCTAGAAATTTGGAAGAACGGTAAGCAAGATGGTGTTTGGGAAGAGTATCGCGGGAATGGTCAGTTAGCAAAAAAAGAAACTTACCAGGCCGGTAAGAGAATCAAGGAAGAGAAGTTTTAAGACTTACTGTTCTAACGCACGATAAACTGATGCACTCCACTCCACTAAAGTTAGACTCCCCAACTTCACCAAAATATGCCAGAGTTTTTGTATGAGAAAACTACTCCTCATATTCACACTGTTATTCTCAACAGTAATATTTCCATCCACCAGTTATGGTGATTGGTTGAAAATGGGTACAACTAAGGTTGGAAGTACCGAATATGTAGATTTTGAAAGAATTAAAAAAAACGGTTTGTATGTTTATTGGTGGCAGTTGTCAGATTATTTGAAACCAGTGAAATTGGTGATGTTATCTGCGGCATTATATAAACAAGGTGACTGTGAATTATTTCGGTTTAGAATTTTGAGTGCCGTTTTTCATTATGGACCGATGGGTCGGGATCTTGGTGAAAGTTACAGTCCTAAAAACCCAGAATGGGTATATCCTCATCCTAACTCATCAGACGAAAGTATTCTAGAATTAGTCTGTGAACACGCAAAGAATATGAAATAGGTATTCTACCTTCTACTCTTCTGTATCCACTCCACTAAAGTTAGACTCCCCAACATCACCAAAATCTGCCAGAGTTTTTGTATGACTAATTAGAGAAGTTATATATTTATGGATAAAAAAACATTTGAATTTATTAAGAATAAGTATGGATTACACGCTAGCTGGGCAATATGGGCTGAGGAATCTGATACACCAACCAGCAATATGGAGGATTTAAGCGTTTTCGAAGATAGAAATATCTTATCAGAACTAAATCCAAATATTATTTTAGTAGGATTGAACTTTTCTGTTGCAGGAGTTGTTCAAAAACCTTTTCAAAATTTTCATGGGACAGGCGGAGGAGCTTATAAACTTAGATATGCTTTAAAAGGCACTCCATTTTGGGGCGCATACATGACTGACATAATAAAAGATTTTCCTGAGGCAGATTCAAATAATGTAATGCGCTATTTAAGAAATAATGTCTCACTTGTTGAAGAAAACATCCTTACTTTTGAAGAAGAAATAAAAGATATTGGATCAACTAATCCTTTAATAGTCGGATTAGGAGGTGATGCACATAAAATTCTAAAAAAACACCTTGGTTCAAAGTTTAATATCATTAAAGCAATGCACTATTCTCATTTTATTAATAAAGAAAACTACAAAGAGAAAATTAAGCCATTGATAAATGATTATTCACAAAAAATATAATCGATTGATTTATCCGAAAATCTCTTTGTCAGTTATACATAATGTTTCACAAACGTATGACTAGGGCGCGCGGTTGTTCAACTTCATCAAAATATGCCATCCTTTTTACATGAGAAAACTCACCATTCCGGTGCGTTAAACTCAAGTAAGAATAATTCAATGCACTCACTCCACTAAAGTACGACTTCTCATTTTAAAAAAATTCTGACAGTGTTTTATGGTTATAAAAAGACAAAACGGGCCGGAGCCCGTTTTGCAAATTGGTGCATATTGCCCGAAGGCTCAGCTTGTTGTTGACTGCTGTCGCAGAGGCAACCATTTTCTAATGTGCTAATATTATGCTAATATTATTTTAAGTTTTGTCAATGTATTTAAAAGTAGAGATTAATTTGTAAGAATAATTAATACGGGAAAATACTAATGCTTAGACTAGGACTGGACTTAGGAACAAACAGTATTGGCTGGGCTTTTTTAAAACTGGATGATGATAATAATCCATCAGCTATTGTTGATGGAGGGGTCTTAATACATCCAGATGGACGTAACCCTAAGGACAAATCCTCAAATGCATCAAAACGGCGCCTGCATCGTGGCACACGTCGTAACAGAGATCGGATGCTTAAAAGACGAAGAAATCTCGCTAATCTACTTCATGATTTACATCTCCTAGCGCCTACCAGTGATGAACAATTCAGGCTAGACCAACAAAACCCCTTAGAGTTGCGTGCTTTAGCACTAGACCAACCCTTGCAAGCCTATAAACTCGGTCGTGTATTCATGACTCTTGTAAATAGACGTGGTTTTAAAAGTAATCGAAAAGCCGATACGGGAGAAGATGGAAAAATTAGGCAGGAAATTGGAGAACTAAAGCGAAGAATAGCTCAATCGAGATCAAGAACGCTGGGCGAGTATTTATGGAAAAGACATAAAAAAGGTAAACCGATCCGTGCCAGGTTAGGAAATGGTTTATACCCCGATCGCGCGATGTTTATAGAAGAGATTCAAAAAATTGTAGAAAGCCAAAAACCTCATCACCAAAACCTAGCTGATGAGGATTGGAAAGACATAGAAAATATTTTGGTTTATCAACGACCACTTCTACCTGTGGAGAGGGGTTGGTGTTCACTTTTGCCTGGAGAAAAGAGAGCTTATAAGGCCTATCCATATTTTCAGACGTATCGCATTATCAACGAGGTCTTGAATATAGAAGTAGCTTTACCTGGCCAAGGTTATCGCCAACTTAATCGTGATGAAATATTCCTCGTTGTTGAGGCTTTAAAGAATAGCCCCAAAAAATCATTCGATCAGATAATAAATCTTCTGAAATTACCCGAAGAAACACGCGTAAATTTGCAAACAGATGCAAGAGATAGTCTCGACGGAGACAAGACTGCAGCTGTTCTAAGATCAAAGAAAAGACTTGGTAAAGCTAAGTGGCAATTACTTGCTCTAGAAGAGCAACAAGCATTAGTTGAAAGATTAATCGAGGAAGAGGATCAGGATGTATTAGTTAAATGGCTGATAGAAGAATTTGATGTTGATGCAGATGCTGCAATAGCTATAGCTTCAGCACCACTGCCGCCTGGAACTGCTGCTTTTTCAAAGAAAGCGCTAGAAAAACTAATTCCTGTTATGGAAGATCAAGGTCTACGTTATCACGATGCCGTTACAGAGGCGGGATTAGGCCATCATTCAAATAAGTTAGAAACTGAAAAATTTGATTTTTTACCCTACTATGGACAAGCACTTCCAAATCAAGTGATTGGAGCAAACTCTAAGGGGACATCTGAACAAGACAAATTTGGCAAAATTGGAAATCCAACGGTTCACATAGCTATGAACCAACTTCGTCACTTATATAATGCTATTTGTAAAAAACATGGCAAACCTGACGAAGTTATCATCGAGTTAGCGCGTGATCTAAAGAGCACAAATGATCAAAAAAAGCGTTATATGCTGGAAAATAAAAGAAATAAAGAGCGCAATGACCGTCTTAAGGAAGATGCGAGTAAAGTACTTAACGGAGCTGAGCCAACACCTCATCAAATGAGAAAATTGCGTCTTTGGGACGAACAAGGACCAATATCTGCGCGTGTTTGCCCATTCAGTAATACCTCTTTATCGATTGAGAGGGTTTTAGGAGATTCAATTGAAATTGAACACATTCTACCTTTCAGTAGAAGCCTTGATGACAGTATGAATAACCTAGTATTGGCGTCGAGAGATGCTAACCGTGAAAAAGGTAACAACAGTCCCTATGAAAGATGGGGGGGAAGCGATCCAGACAAATATGCAGCCATCTTAAAGAGAGCACAGCTCTTACCATTAGGAAAAAGATGGCGGTTTGATCCCGACGCTATGGAACGTTTTGAATCCAAGAATGATTTTCTTTCCCGACAACTTAACGAGACCCGGTATCTCTCTCGAATTTCACGTGAATATCTCACGACAGTACTTCCTCAAAATAAAGTCTGGGTAACGCAGGGTAGAATGACGGCCATGCTCAGACGGGGGTGGGGACTAAATAGTGTACTTGGAGATAGCAACACAAAAGACAGAACCGACCATAGGCATCATCTTGTTGATGCAATAGCCATTGGTTTAACTTCCAGAAGCCTACTTAATAATATTGCAAAACTGAGCGAACGGATTGTTGATAATGAGGGTGGTAGAATTGGCTCTACAATCAATGATCCTTGGGATAATTTCAGGAATGATGTTCGAAAATGTCTTGAGAATTGTGTTGTCCGTCATAGGCAAAAAACATTTAAATTTAGTAAAAATAATACAACCGGCTCTCTACACAATGATACGGCTTATGGGATCGTCGAGGGTCCTGATGAAAATGGCATGATGATCCTTGTTGAGAGAAAACCACTTAATGATCTAACCCCAAAGCGGCTTGAAGATGTTCGTGATCTAACTCTACGTGATAAGTTACTATCGCTTTGGAGACAGATGGAAGAAGCTAATCCAAATCATAAAGATAATTGGAAAAAGTTTTGTAAAGAAGCATCAACAGATCGTAATATAAAAACAAGCAAGGTTCGCGTCCTTCTTAAATTAAATCAATCAAGTCTAGCATATATTAGTCGTTCCAAGAATTCAGAAATCTATAAAGTCTATAAGACAGATGGAAATGCATATATGGATATATGGTTGTTACCGGACGGTTCTATAAAGGGAGAAACGATCAGTCGCTATTCCGCTTATCAAAGCGTAGAGCAGTCGCCTATTAAAACGGCTCATCCAACAGCGCGAAAACTTATGCGTCTAAATACAAATGATACGATAGCAACTGGAGAAGGTGATGAAAGACAAATTTATCGAATTCAAGTTTTGAGCGGTCAATCAATAATTGCTGTGCTTCATAATGAGGGTGGTAATTTAAGAGAAAGAGAAAGAACGAAAGATACGGAAACTAAATATGTACCCCTTAGAACATCTGCGCGTCCATTTGTAACTGCGGGTTATCGCAAGGTTTCAATTGATTATACGGGAGATATTAAAGATGGCGGTCCAATACACCTTTAGTGAACATTAGAATTAGTGATGGAACGGCAGATTCTAGATATATCGGAAGGTAACCGATATCTTTCTAAGGTTCGTGGTCTACTTTCTATAAGGTGTGACGGAAATACAGAATCTGAGCGAATAATTAACATCCCCTTCGATGAAATTGAAGCAATAATTGTTCATACACCGCAAGCAACATATTCAAGTGGTTGTCTTCAGGAACTGGCAATAAGAAATATTCCTCTTGTGTTAAGCAATAATGCGCATTCACCAGTTGGCTGGCTTTGGCCAGCGACTGGTAATTTTGAACAAAGTCGACGCATGTTTGCTCAAACACAATTAAGTAAAGCATTTCGTGATAGATTATGGAAAAAGATTGTTATAGCAAAAATACGAGCACAAGCTGAAGTTTTAAAATTAGCAAATATTCGTCATGGTGGACTGATTGCCTTATCTAAAACAGTTAAGCCTGGTGATCCAGAAAATATTGAAGCTCAAGCAGCTCAAAGATATTGGCCTGCTTTATTAGGGGCTGAATTTAGACGTCGAAGGAACGGAGATGATCCCAATGGATTGTTAAATTATGGCTATACTATACTTAGGGCTAGTATCACCCGTTATATTTGCGCTAGTGGTCTACATCCTTCGATCGGACTTCATCATAGTAATCGGTTTAATGCCTTCTGTTTAGCGGATGACCTGATGGAACCTTTTAGACCAGCAGTTGATATGGAGGTATGGCGGCTGGGCAAAAGTAATATAAGAAATGTATCTCCACAAACCAAAGCTCAAATTGCAGCCGTTCTATCAAAAGAAATGGATACTGATCGTGGAGCAGTGCCCCTAAGTCGCTGCGTAGAATGGGCTACCCAATCTCTCGCACAATCAATTTTAGATAAAACTGATCATCTTAAACTTCCCAGATCGACTTCATTTAAATGAATGATTTTAGTGGATATCGATTTATGTGGGCCATAGTGCTATTTGATCTACCCGTCTTAAATAAAGACCAAAGAAAAAAAGCAACAGGCTTTAGAAATCATCTTCTTGATCTAGGGTTTCAAATGGCACAATATTCAGTTTATATGAAGTTTTGTGGTACAAGAGATGCCCTAAACACTTTAACCAAACGAATTATGAGAGAAATACCGTCTTCAGGTAAGGTTAGTATTATATCAATTACCGATAAACAATATGGCTCTATGAAGGTATTTGTTGGCAGAACCCAAGATGAAAAAAACAGAGAACGAAAACAACTTTTATTGCTCTAAAACCCAGTTTACTTTACTTAATATTATCAATTATATAAGTAAACACAATAACTTAACCCATATCCTATTTTAGCACATTAGAAAATGGTTGTCAGTCAAAACCTCTTTACCACACCCACTCTTTTATTGTATTATTTTAGCACATTAGAAAATGGTTGTCAGTCAAAACACTAGGTACTAAATCAAATGATCTAGTTCTATTTTAGCACATTAGAAAATGGTTGTCAGTCAAAACTCTATACAAAGGTTCGGACGCGATCTCTCTAATTTTAGCACATTAGAAAATGGTTGTCAGTCAAAACTGTTCTACCTAATTCAGTGCCAAACGAGTCATTTTAGCACATTAGAAAATGGTTGTCAGTCAAAACGACTTATTTAATGTACGTTTATTGCGGCTATGCGCTGGATCGTCAGGGTCCAGCGCAAAACCTAACGCCTTGGTGTGATTACTTAGGGCCAGAGCAGAATTACTTACTGAATATTCTGCCCATTCTAGTCTTTTTTGCAATCAAGTGAGGGCAGTTTTATTCATGTGGAAAAAAACCACAAAAAAGCCGCGATATTTTTCGCGGCTTCTTATAAGGAATTAGTTCTCGGTGACTAGGCAGCATTACGAACTACTTCAGCAACTGTTTCCGGTTCTAATTTGAGCATTTGTCGAAAACCTCGTTGTAGTTGCAGTCGGCGTCGACATGGCGTCGGGGCGAACCTGCGGGGTGCTCGTCGAGGTAATCGTAGACAACCCCGAGACTTTCGACCTGGATCGCCGGCGCGATAAGTCCCAGCCCCGGGGGTTTGTCCGGGTCACCGCGATAGGGCGAACGGAGCGAGCGGTCGAAGCAGTCGCCTTCGGCCATGACGCGTTCACGTGACCACCCCTGACGTTTCCAGTCGCGCACGGAATCGACGAGTGTGTGCAATCCGTCTCTGGCCGATTGCAACGTGTCCCGCTGGAACGGATCGCCGTGGCCCGGTACATACCAATCGACGTCGAGCGCCTCCAGCAGGCCAAGCGTTTGGAACCAGGCCCAGGGGTCGCAAGATTGTGCGGCCGGTGCGCAGGTGCCCGGGAACACGGCGTCCGCGACGAAAGCCACGCGATCGTCCACGGCATGCACGATCGACGAACCGCGCGTATGTCCCGGGGCTTCAATCACGACGAACCGTTTTCCCCCAAGCGTAAATGACAACCGCTTGGTGTAGGTCATGTCCGGATGGCGGACCTCGAAACTGTCGACCAGCGCATCGGAGAAGAATTGGTTGCGTCCCCAGCCGCGCAATGTTTTGCGCATTTCTACAGTCGACCCGCTCGCGCCGACCGCGAGTTCCTCTGCCGTGATCTCGGACGAGATCAGGACGCTCGCACCCAGCATCGAACAGCATGCGCAATGGTCCTCATGGTGTTCGCACAGAATGTGGAATTTGACGGGGACGCGCTTTTCGATGAATTCGCGCCACTGGAGCGCGGAGGCCGGCGCCATCGGTCCGTCGATCGCCACCGCGCCTTCGTCGGTGATGACGACACCGCTGACGGGGTAAGTGACGAACGCATATGCGTCTCCCATCTTAAAAAGACGCGGATCATTCTCTTCGAGAGGTGGCAGGGGATCTGGCATAATTCTACCTGAGTCGTTGATTAATTGAGTCTATAATCAATATCAGAGTGTCCAGATAGATTCAACATCTCGGCTGGACGCTGGGCCTCGTGTAGCTCACGAAATGCCACATGTTCGCGGCGCGTCACATCGCCGGGCGTTCGCTTGCCAAACTTCGGCAGATAAAATCCTTATTAATGTTAGTGAAGGTAAATACCCATAGGTGTTTAAAATTATTCCCACTGGGAATAATAGTTCTGATTATCTGATTTTTAGATTAATCAAATAATCAATCATTAGTTATTCTTACTATCACCCAAAAACCACTCTCTGGACACATACTACCCAGTAATTTTGGAAAAAGTTTTCTGAATAACGCAAGATGGGGTTTAGACAATTGACATTTCCACCCCCTTTAGGGGGGGTGGAAAACAAAATGAATGTCAAATTGTTCTTTTGACAACTGGTTTTGCCATTTCGACAAGTGTCAAAAGTGTCATGTCAATTTAGGGCGCAACAAGTTCATAACAGCCATGCTCTGGTTGGCGGATAACCTCATCTTTAGCCAGCGACGCTAACGCACGATCTATGGTACGTGGATTGCCTGTGAACCCTTGCTTGAGAACATTTGAAACAATCTCACCGCGTCTTAAATGGCCATCATTTAAACTCGAAAAAATCATCTCACTGACCCTACTGATATCGGAAACGCGTTTTGGAATATTTGTGTCTGCGCTGAAAGGACCATCCGCTTGATCGAGTACCAGCGAGGTCACCGGTTGACCCTCACCATCAAAGCCAAGTGTATCACTTAGATCGACCACGCGTATTTTAAGGTTGAGCGGTGCTGTTGCCTCGTCATCCTTAGGTGGTTTGGCATCGAACTTCAGGGTAAACTTGTCCTGCTGGCCACTTTTAATTTCTAGGCCAATATCCGCAGCACCGTTTAATGCGCTGTGACCGCGTGCACCGCTGTTTCCTGTCTTTGCTGGATGGTGCAGCATTAACATGGCTGTGTTAAATTTTTTGATGATTTGGCTGCAGGCTTGAACATAGACGGTCATATCGCGTGCTGAATTTTCATCACCCTCTAGGGTTCTATTGACGGTATCAATAACAATAAGATCAATACCGCCAATCTTTTCCGCATGCGCTTCTAAATCCATGGCCATATTTTTAAGAGCCGTGGGGTTATTAAGCGCCACGGCTGTCGGGATGACACTAAACGTTTTGTCGGCGATCAATATACCTCGGGCTTTTTCCCAGGCATCGAGACGTTTTTTAATACCGGCTTGTCCCTCAGCGGCCATATAGACCACATTGCCTGATTGCACCGGCTTGCCAAAAAAGGGCTGGCCGGTGGCGACACACGCAGCCAATTCAATGGCCACAAAAGTCTTTTTACTGGAGGGAGGAGCCACAAGATATACAAAGCCTTCACACGGAAGAATACGCGGCACAAGATAATCGGGTGGGCGAAGTCGGTGCACTTCATTTCTGGTTAAAATACGCAGTTTAGTATTGTGCATATGGCTATCACGACTGGGCTTAAGAGCCCAGTCCTTCTCCGTTGTTATGGCCGGCGGTTAGGAAGGACTCTAGGTCTCCCATGCGATAGCGTATGGCGCCACCGATTCGATAAAAGCCAGGGCCGCGACCCTGAACACGCCAATGGCGAAGCGTCGCCGGCTGTAGACGTAAAAATGCGGCCGCTTCTCTCTCATTCATCAAAGATTTCATGGATAAACTCCTGGTTTGATGTTTCGTGACAAGGCGTCACAAATACACATTTTTATACATACGCAGGAGCGGTCGTCCCTATATACCAACTTTTTTTATATTTATATTACCGTTGGAAATTAGGAGATGGCTTGAAAGGATTTATTTGTAGGTAGGGGATATTTTGGTCACTGCGTGGTCACTCTGTGGTCACTTTTGGCCGTGACATTGGGCTATATATGGCTTAATGAGAAAGTATAGTCAAAAAACCCGCGCAGGCTGTGACTGCTGTAAAAGTTAGGATTATTAGGGGAAAAAGTGGTGCCCAGGGGCGGAATTGAACCACCGACACGCGGATTTTCAGTCCGCTGCTCTACCAACTGAGCTACCTGGGCTCACTACTGTCATGGGCGGGGTATATGAAATATAAACCGTTCTGTCCAGAGGCCTGTTTAAGTGTAACGAAAAAGCAAGACATTAAAAAAAGACGACTTTAGTTTTCATTTTCATTTGTGATGTCCGGATTACTCTCATAAACCATGGGAGCTTCATCTGTTGGCATACGGTAACTGCCATCAAACCATCTTGCTAAATCTGCATTAGCACAGTGCTCGCTACAAAATGGACGATGGAGCTTTACAGTATGATTTTCACAATTAGAGCATTTTGTCATTGGCTTTCCTTGTTTCAGACAAAGGTTCCCAGTTAATTCAACTACATGCTTAATATTAATTAAATATTTATTGACTTAGTTTATTGGAATTAACTCACATCTTTCGCGCGACCAATTGGGCATTCCCTGTAATTCTACTCGTCCAACTTTGTTAGCAGCTTCTGTAAAAACAATATTTAATTTTCCTGCTAGAATTTCTTCTACTTCGGGAGCTATTCTTAAAACATAACTTGCTGATGGATACACTCTTGATTCGGATAATAAGTGTCGAATTACATTATAGGCAGTAACATCGGATCGCAGAATTTGAATGTCACAAGGTTCGAGCATTCTTTCAGCTAGCGTTGAACCTATACGTGTACGGGTCATCTCAATCAGGCCTAAGTTAGAAATTCCAAGAACATGGGAAGTCGATGGATCTCCACTGATATAGTTACGAAGTGATTCTAATACTTGATTGCGATCATTAGCCCTATTCATCTTTAAAGCGTCTATTACTATGGCTCCACCAATTGAACGTAATCGTAACTGTCGGGCAATTTCCTTAACTACAGATAAGTTTATGTCGCGGGGTCCCCGGCCAGCCTTTCCCATTTGACGAGACGAGTTAACATCTATTGCACATAAAGTCTCTGTTTGATCAAAAACTAGCTCTGCACCGTCGTTAACTGCTACTCTATGGGATAGAGCCAGAGTTAGAGCTTCTTCTACACCATAAGTTATAAATAGTGGGCCATTTTCTTGGATAAGCGTTAAATTATTTTGTGGGATATTAATGTCCAGCCAATTTTGAACAGCTGTTTTTGTTGCTAGATCATTACAGACTATTTGAAGTAGGTTTTTGGAGTATGTTTGTAAAATGCTATCAACTGCTCCTGGAGGTGATTTAACACATGAGGGTGTAGATTTTATTTTTGTGTCTATAACTTCATCTATATTTAAAACTAGACGTGGTCCTTTTCCGGAAAATCCTTCAGCTGTTACTTTCGCAGTAACGAACTGTCCTTCATGCACTAATTGTGAAATGTTTGCTCGTTTTCTCTTTGATGAAGAGATTATAGCGTCACGTGCTCTTAAGAAGCCATCTTGTTTCTGACCAATATCCACAAATGCAGCATTCATAGTTTGATCTATACGACGTATACGACCGGTATATATACCGCCAAGTAAAGGTTTCTGATTATCTCTAAAATGTTCAACCTGCCAGACTTCTTTTCCGTAAAGTAAGGCAGCACGTGTTTCCCCAATTGAGCGCTCTATTAGCAATGTAGCATTTTTCATTTTATTTTAAATAACCTATGCCAGTTAGCATGCCCTTAACAGCGGACACGTCCAGGCCAACTACATTGGTATAGGATCCATTAATCCAAGGAATGAAATATGCCGCATATCCTTGAATGGCATAACCGCCAGATTTACCTTTCCATTCACCGGTGGATAGATACATCTCTATTTCACTACTAGTTAATCTTTTGAATCTAACAATAGTTTTAACTAATCGTTCTAATTTTTTTCCATTAGGAGCAAGAATACATATTCCTCCATAAACCATGTGTCGACGCCCTGAAAGAAGTTCTAGATGATGTTTTGCAGCTGATATATCTCTAGGCTTATCAACTATCCGCTTACCAACACTAACAACAGTATCAGCTGCAATTATAAAACAGTTTGAGTTACTAGATGCGACTTTAGTAGCTTTTTCTTTTGCGAGCCTAAGAGCCAAGGCTCCTGGCATTTCATTTTTAATAGGGTTCTCGTCAATTTCAGGTGGATTAATCTTATCTGGTTTGATCCCTATCTGACACATCAGGTCTAGGCGACGATGAGATGCAGAAGCAAGTATTAGTTGATAAGTCAATTTATGTACTCTTTTGGGAGTAGATACGTAGTAAATAATTGAGAATTAAAGATATTTTATACTAGCAAGACTAATATAATTAACCTTATTTGAAACGAAATGTTATGCGACCCTTTGTTAAGTCATAGGGTGTCATTTCGACATTTACTTTATCTCCTGCAAGAACACGAATTCGATGTTTTCTCATTTTACCCGCTGTATGAGCAAGAACTTGGTGATCATTATCTAATGTGACGCGAAACATTGCGTTGGGAAGAACTTCTGTGACAGTGCCAGAAAATTCTAGTAGGTCTTCTTTAGCCATATTATATCCGTAGGTTATTAGTGTATGTATATCAGTTGGAACGCATTTTACTCATAAACTCAACCCCTAAGGGTAATTGTAGCTAGATAAATGCTATAAAATAATGGTTACAGGGCTATATTTAAGGCAAATAAATAGGGAGTAACTCATGAGTGATAATATACTATATGAAGAAGAGGGATCTGTTCGATTAATAACCATAAACCGGCCAGTGAAAATGAATTCCTTAGATTTTTCGGCAAACGAAGATCTAATCGAAGCTTTTAAGCAGTTTGATTCTGATAAATCGGCGAGAATCGCGGTGCTTACTGGTTCTGGTGAGGCATCTTTTTGCGCTGGTGCTGACCTTAAAAATTACACTATGAGTTTTGCAACCACGCCTTCTCAGGAATTTAGAGAAACCTATACAAATGGTTTTGGACTGGGAGGGATAACACGAAATCTAAATATATATAAGCCTATTATCGCTGCCATAAATGGTTACGCTATGTCTGGAGGGTTTGAAATAGCCCTGGCCTGTGACATGAGATTATGCTCCCCAAATGCTATATTTGCTTTACAGGATGTAAAATGGGGTTTTCATGCCTGCGATGGTGCTCTCGTTCGCTTACCCCATATTATTGGTTTATCTCATACAATGGAAATGTTTTTAACGGGTGATCGCTATGATGCTGATTGGGCTTATAGAGTTGGCCTGGTAAATAAAATCGTAAATCAAGACTTACTTGTTGAAGAATCTTTGCGGTTAGCTCATCAACTAGGAAATCGGTCACCTCTGGCTCATAGGCAAGGTAAGGAGACTATCTTACATGCTATTGGTAGACCGTTACCTGAAGGGTTAAGATTTGAAAGTTCTTCTTTTAGGGATCTAGGTGATAGTGCAGACTTAGCTGAAGGCACAAAGGCTTTTTCTGAGAAACGTAACGCCGTATTCAATGGTAACTAAACAATATAGACACGCTCATTATTGCTAGACACATATTTTCTTTAGTTTTATTAATCTAAGAGATCGTCGTTTAGACGCAATGAAATAGATAATGCGTGAGCTTGTAGCCCTTCAGCCTTAGCTAGTGTGACTGCATCGGGACCAATCTCTGCAAACCCCGCCTCGCTGCAGGAAATTAATGAAGAACGCTTCATAAAATCTAGAACACTTAAACCTGAGGAGAATCGAGAAGTACCTGAAGTAGGTAATACGTGGTTAGGACCAGCGACATAATCACCAATTGCTTCAGGAGTGAAGGCTCCTATGAAAATTGCTCCGGCATTACTGACTTCTTTAACGAGCATGTCTGCATTATTACAGGCAAGCTCTAGGTGTTCAGGCGCTATACGATCGATCAAAGAAATTGAACTATTAATATTAGGAACAAGTATTATAGCACCAAATTTATTCCAACTTTCACGAGCTATATCAGCCCTAGGTAAGTTTAATAGAATATTTTTGATTTCAGTATCTACATCGTTAGCAAAAGATTCATTATCTGTAATTAATATTGATTGTGCTGATTTATCGTGTTCTGACTGACTTAAAAGATCAGCTGCTATCCATTTAGGGTTATTATCATTGTCGGCAACAACTAGTATTTCTGATGGTCCAGCTATCATGTCTATACCAACAACCCCAAAAACTTGGCGTTTAGCTGAAGCTACATACGCATTTCCTGGGCCTACAATTTTATCAACTGGAATAATAGTCTCGGTGCCATAGGTTAGCGCTCCTATGGCTTGAGCGCCTCCTATGCGATATATTTCATCGACTCCTGCTAAATCTGCTGCAGCTAACACCAGAGGGTTTAGTTTCCCTTTTGGAGCAGGAACTACCATAACAATGCGCTTAACACCTGCCACTTGTGCAGGTACAGCATTCATTAGAACTGATGATGGGTAGGCTGCCGTTCCGCCTGGAACGTAAAGTCCAACCGCAGCTATTGGTAGCCAACGACTTCCAAGTCTAACTCCGGCATAGTCTGTATAATTAATATCTTTTGGAAACTGACGGCTATGAAAATCCCCTATACGTTTATGAGCTTTTTTTAGTGAGGCTAAAACATCTTCTGAACAGTGATTACGTGCCGATAAAATTTCTTCTTTTGTAACGCGCATACTATCTTCGTCTAGCTGTACATGATCGAACTGCTTTGTATAGTCAATTACAGCAGTATTACCTTCTTTACGCACTGTTGACAGTATACTAGATACAATATCGGTAACATCTTTGCCAGCTTCACGTCTTTTCTCTAATAGTTGAGAAAATAGTTTTTCAAAATTACTTTGTGAGCTATCAAGTCTATGGGGCATTTCTACCACTCTTAACAGCTATTTGAAAACGTTCAATCCAAGAAGTAAGCAAAGATGCACGGGTTTTTAAAGCAGCACGGTTTACTACTAAGCGTGAGCTAACTTCTGCGATAGTTTCTATTTCTACCAATCCATTTGATTTCAATGTAGCTCCGGTAGAGACTAAATCGACTATACGTCTACAAAGTCCTAGCATTGGGGCTAATTCAATTGCTCCATTTAACTTTATACATTCAGCTTGAACTCCACGTTCAGCAAAGTACGCTTGCGTTAATCTGGGATATTTGGTGGCTACACGCAGGTGGCTCCATTGAGCCGGGTTATCTGCCGCTACGACGGCTTCAGGGGCAGCAACAACTAGTCTACATTTTCCTGCCTCTAAATCGAGAGGGGCATAAAGTTCTGGGTAATCAAACTCCATAATAACATCATTGCCACATACACCAAAGTGTGCTGCACCAAACGCTACGAATGTAGCTACATCGAATGAACGAACACGAATTAAATCTAAATAGGGAATTGAAGTTTTAAACCTCAAAGCACGAGACGTAGGGTCATCAAACGCTGCTTCAGGTTCAATTCCAGAATTATGTAGGATCGGCATCATTTCAGATAAGATGCGACCCTTGGGTAATGCAAGTATTAGCTTGTCATCTTTAACCACTTCAGGTCTCCGAGTTGAGAAGTTGCGTCTTTGTTTTGACGCATTAATATCTTTTTTCTTGGGTGACTTACTCTTCTTTGTGTTGCGGTTGTTTTTTAACGAGCCATGGTTCACCAAAGTCTTCTAGATGACATAGTAAGCTGTCTGTTTCCAGCCGAACTGTAGCATCATCCGAAAATATTAATTCAATAATTGGCCCTTCATCTCCTGGCTGTTCTTTTAGGTTTATTGTCAGTAGGTTAAGAAAAGCACTAGGTTGGCTGAGTTCAAGACCTTTTCTCTGCGCCCTTCTAACATTAGAAAATGTTACAGCGCAATTAATTCGTTCGTCTCCAGATATATTTTTGCTTTCCCAACGAAATCGATTAGAGGCAAACATAAACCGTTTTAGATTTTTTTCATAGGCAAGATCTAAGACGGGAACAATAGCATCTTGTAGTGCTCCGGCAATAATCTGTAGGTCGAGAACGTCGACTGCTTTCAATTTAAGAAGTTTGTAGCGATCATTCACATTTCATCTTTCAGTCGTATGATTTCTGCACCAACACTCGCTAGTTTTTCTTCCAAGCGTTCGTAGCCGCGATCTAGGTGATATATACGACGCACGGTAGTTTTCCCTTCAGCGATAAGACCAGCTAAAACTAATGAGGCGCTAGCACGAAGATCAGATGCCATTACAGGAGCACCGGTTAGTTTTCTTGTGCCTCGAACTATTGCAGATCCGCCATCTACAGTGATGTCAGCACCCATTCGTTGTAATTCTGGAACATGCATAAAACGATTTTCAAAAATTGTTTCAGTAACAATAGAAGTTCCATTAGCCACGGACATAAGAGAAATGAACTGTGCTTGTAGATCTGTTGGGAAACCAGGATATGGTGCAGTTTCTATATTAATGCTTTTTAATTCACTGTTAGATCTATCTACTAATATGCCATTGGGGCTTCGTTGTATATTTATTCCGGCAAGACGTAAACTATCTACTGCGGTTGTGATGTCATTTAACCTTGCCCCTGAAAGATTAATTTTTCCACCTGTAATAGCTGCTGCTATAGCGTATGTTCCTGCCTCAATACGGTCAGGCATAATGGCATGCCTTGTTCCATGTAGCTTATCAACACCATTTATAGTTAAAGCTGATGTTCCTATTCCTTCAATCTTGGCACCCATAGCATTAAGACAGTTAATTAAGTCGTTAATTTCAGGCTCTTTGGCCGCATTCTGTAAAACAGTTTTACCCTCAGCTAGAACTGAAGCAAGAATAAGGTTTTCAGTTGCGCCAACAGAAACCTTTGGAAATATTATACGAGATCCAAATAAGCCTTTAGGAGCCGATGCATAAATATATCCACCGTCTACCGAAATATTAGCTCCTAACTGTCTCAGGCCATTTAAATGGAGATCTACTGGTCTAGTCCCTATAGCGCAGCCTCCAGGTAAAGACACTTCAGCTTCTCCTGCTCGTGCTAGTAGAGGCCCAAGAACTAATACGGATGCTCGCATCTTTCTTACCAAGTCATAGGGAGCTTTAGTGTTATTTATATCCTTGGCATGTAATGACAACACTCTGCCGATATGTCCCTCGTTGTCATCGTGACCTTCTAATGAAACTTCTACACCATGCTGACTTAATAGATTTGCCATTGTAGTGATATCTGCGAGATGGGGTACGTTGCCTAGTATTAGCGGTTCATCAGTTAATAGGCTGGCACACATGACTGGTAGAGAAGCATTTTTTGAACCGCCTATCACGATAGTACCAGAGAGAGGCTTACCCCCGTAGATTTGTATTTTATCCATACCGTCACTGCCATTGGTAGTTCAATAAAAATGATTCTTACTTATTTGCATCGATTACAGTACGATATTTAATTATCATAGTTTGGGCATGGTAATACCTTGCTGCCCCATATATTTGCCTTTTCTATCAGCATATGAAACTTCCGGGGGCTTATCGCCTTTAAGAAAGAGAAATTGGCAAGCACCTTCGTTAGCATAAATTCTTGCTGGCAATGGTGTGGTATTAGAAAATTCTAATGTTACGTGACCTTCCCATTCAGGTTCTAACGGGGTTACATTAACTATTATGCCGCATCTAGCATAAGTGGATTTACCTAAACAGATAACAAGAATGTCACGTGGGATTCGAAAATATTCTACCGTACGAGCTAGAACAAAAGAATTTGGAGGAATAATACATACATCGGATTTACGATCAACAAAGCTTGCTTCACTAAAATTTTTAGGGTCTACAGTTACCGAGTTAACATTAGTAAATATTTTAAACTCCGATGAAACCCTAGCGTCATAGCCGTAGGATGATAGGCCGTATGAAATTACGCCTTCACGTTTTTGGTCATCAACAAATGGCTCTATCATGCCATTTTCATGCGACTTTTGTCGGATCCAACTATCCGGCATAATTGACATCGCAGCATTCTCCTTAGTTATTAGCCAGCTCTATGCTCTTTTAGCCGAATGTCATTCGGCTAAAAAGAAAAGGCAGTTAAATCAAAACTTACCTTACGCTTTTTATCATCTGATTCGCTTAATTAGGATTAGCTTTTTCATCATTTTTTTTAGTAATAGTTTGATAGCTCTTTTGCTTGTTTCGACGACGTAAATTATCCCTTAGGGCCGCAGCTTGACGTTCAAACCTTTCTTCCGACCTTTTTTCTCCTCTACCCAGAGGTTTTTCGATGTGTTTATGTGTATTTTTATGTTTCATTACTTTGCAGCTACTGCTTCTATTTCTACTTGCCAAGCAGGCGCAGCAAGCCCAGCGACAACAACTAAAGTAGATGCCGCCGCATGCCCAAGTGACCAGCGGTCACGTATGTCACGGAATTTGGATACATCACCATTTGTAGTAATATAAGCATTAAGGCGCACAAGATCTGTAATTTTCATATCCACGGCAGTAAGTGCTTCTAACAAGTTTTGTAGCGTTTGTTCTACCTGTTCAGAAAAATCACTTGAACAGCTACCGTCTTCACGTACGCCAACTTGACCAGATATGAAGACCATTCTAGAGCCTTCAGAAACTTCTACTATATGACTATAATTACTAGGTGGTGTGGGAAGAGTCTTAGGGTTAGTTAGTTTTAGCATTTTAACTCCTTGTATTATATTTTAATTAACTAGAAAGAGTCGAAAAAAAAACTTTACGTTCTAGATCATAAGTTGTTATTTATGCCATAAAAATGAATTCCAATATATAACTCTATGAGTGAATAAGCTAAATCAAGTTATACATTATTATTACTCGTTTTATATAAAGCTATTGTAAGGCTAAATATACACTATTGCTGCTTAAGAGAATCCTATGTCATAACTTCTATTCATTTTATTTGCCGCCGTAGCTCAGGGGTAGAGCGCACCATTGGTAATGGCGAGGTCGGAGGTTCGATTCCTCCCGGCGGCACCAGATAAAAGTTTTATGTTGTTATTAATTATTTGGCTCTTTGGGTTGCCGTTATTAATTTAGTTATATTTATTTATCCGTCATGTTCTTTAGCTTTAGAAAATAGGTTTTGGTAACTGAGTTGCTAGCGTTTCGGTTTATAGTGTCTTGCTGTGAATGGTAAAAAATATGTATGAAAACAACTCGATTTTATTTAAGAATATTTGCTCGCAGTGTCAAACTTCAATAGCTTTGACCAGGAGTTTTTAATGCATTTTATTTTACGAAGTATTGTACACTTGCTTTGTGTTTTTTCACTCATATTTGCATTAATTTTATCATCTAGCGGTTTAGGGTTTGCATTACCTTTAGAATCTAACGTTAACGACCCACTTGAATCACCTAATCGGATTATATTTGAGTTTAATATTAGACTTGACCGTTATGTAATGGAACCAGTTGCTATTGCATATCGAGATTTTCTACCAGTAGAGCTAAAAATACCTATGGTGAACTTAATAAATAATTTATTTATGCCTTTAAGTTTTATTCATGCAATGTTGCAGGGTGATTTGAATCGAGCTGAAGAAGCGGCCGTAAGATTTATTGGAAGTGCTCCAACATTATTTTTGGGGAATCCATTCCCAGACCGAGCACCTATCCATGAGGATGCAGGACAAACTCTTGGTGTTTGGGGTGTACAGCCAGGTCCTTACATAATGCTTCCAGTTTTAGGCCCCTCAAACCTGCGTGATGCTGCTGGAACAATTATTGATGTTTTTGTGGATCCATTTGGGGTGTTAGCTAGCTCGGGAGCATCGACAACTAGAGGTATAGGTTCGGCAGTTAAATCACGCGCAAATAGTCTAGAACAAGTAAGGGATCTACAAAAAAATTCTCTTGATTATTATGCCGCCGTAAGAAGTTTATATGGTCAGTATCGTGAAAATGAAATAAAAAATGGTGGAATGAAAGATATTAAAGCTGCACCCACTATCGGCTTAGAAAATGAATCAGCACCCGCTCTAATGAAAATATTTGATGCGGCAACAAAGTAGAAAAGATGGTTTTTAAAAACTATAAAGTAATTATTACTTACGCATTGTTTATGCTAGTGGTTTTTATGGGGCCAACGAAAGCAAATCATCATTTGTCTAAATCTTCTGATTTTGTCCAATCGTTAGCTGATCGAGCCGTAACTGCCCTAACCACTGATGGAATAACAATGGATACGCGTCGTAGACAATTTAGAGATGTTATTCGTCAGAGTTTTGCAATAGATAGTATTGCTCGTTTTGCGCTTGGTCGTTATTGGCGGCGTGCTACTGAAGAAAACCGTATTGAATATCTCAAATTATTTGAAGATCTCATTGTAATAACTTGGGCTGATCAATTTTCCACATATGCTGGGGAGAATCTAAAAGTTCAAGAATCCTTAGATGCGGCAAGCAGTCAAAACAAGGTAGAAGTCGCTATAGTAAGAAGTATATGGTCAATTGACCGGCAAACAAAAATACATGTTGACTGGCGGGTGGCGAGCCAAGGAAATATTTATAAAGTTACTGATGTAATGATTGAGGGTATAAGTATAGCTAGAACCAAACGAGATGAGTTTGCATCAGTAATTCGCAGAAATAATAATGAAATTAGCGCTCTCTTAAAGGTTTTAAGAGAAAAGAAGCTTAATAACAGATAAATTAAATATCTGAAATAATATTCATGTTTTTATTTGTTTATATTTAATCTTTTTTTCATGTCCATTAGAGTTATCTCGACGATCTTTATAGTCAGCTTCATAGGATTGGTAATTACCCTCGAACCAAACGGTCGTATTATTGCTTTCAAATGCTAAAATATGGGTGGCAATTCGGTCTAGAAACCAGCGGTCATGGCTAACCACTATAGCGCAACCAGCAAAAGCTAATAGTGCTTCTTCTAAAGCTCTAAGTGTATCAACATCGAGATCATTAGTGGGTTCATCGAGTAGTAATACATTTGCTCCTGATTTAAGCATTTTTGCTAGATGTACTCTGTTACGCTCACCTCCTGATAAATTTCCAACTTTCTTTTGCTGATCCGGTCCTCTAAAGTTGAATCCAGCTACATAAGCTCGACTTTGTACACTTTGTTTTCCCAACTCTATTACATCTAAGCCATCAGTAATTTCTTCCCATACGTTTTTATCTTCGGCTAATGAATCACGGTTTTGATCAACATACCCAAGTACAACCGAATCACCGATAATGAGTTCTCCTTTGTCAGGAATCTCGTGGCCTGTTACTAAGTTACAAAAGGTGGTTTTACCGGCCCCATTGGGACCTATAACTCCAACAATTGCGCCGGGTGGAATTTTTAGGTCTAACTCATTAATTAAAATTCTTTTGTCAAAACCTTTTGATAGTTGTTTTGTTTCGATAACTAAATCACCTAAGCGAGTTCCTGCAGGTATTGTGATTTGCTGTTTTTCAGGTGTTCGGATAGAGCTGTCAGCTGATAATTGGTTGAACGCGCTTACGCGAGCCTTGCTTTTGGTCTGCCTTGCCCTGGGGCTTTGTCTAATCCATTGTAATTCCTGACGGATATTTCTTTGTCGATTGCTTTCTTCTTTTTCTTCTTGAGATAGTCTTTTGTTTTTTGCTTCAAGCCAAGCCGAGTAATTGCCTTCAAATGGAATGGCTTTACCTCTATCAAGCTCAAGAATCCAACCTGCCACGTTATCAAGAAAATACCGGTCATGTGTTACTGCTACTACTGTACCTGCATAGTCAGCTAGAAAATGTTCTAGCCAAGCTACTGATTCTGCATCGAGATGGTTAGTTGGCTCGTCGAGTAAAAGCATGTCTGGTTTTGATAGTAACAGTTGACATAGAGCTACTCTACGACGTTCGCCGCCTGAAAGTTTAGTTACATCAGCGGAACCTTCAGGGCATCTCAAGGCATCCATAGAAATTTCTATGTGACGATCTAACTCCCAAGCATCGGCAGCATCAATTTTGTCTTGTAATTCTGCCTGTTCTGTAATCAACAGATCCATCTCATTTGTCGACATTTCTTCACCAAAACGAGAGCTTACTTCATTAAATTTTTCTAGTAATTCACGGGTATCTGCGACAGCTTCCATTATATTTTCTAGAACATTTTTTTCGGGGTTTAGTCTCGGTTCTTGAGGTAAAAACCCAACTTTAACATTTTCTGCTATCCAAGCCTCCCCTTGGTATTCTTTATCTTCACCGGCCATTATCCGCAATAAACTTGACTTACCCGATCCATTCAAACCGAGTACCCCAATTTTTGCTCCGGGATAGAAGCTTAACCAGACATCCTCAACTACTGCGCGTGAGCCTGCATAGGTTTTAGTAAGACCCTTCATTACATAGACATATTGCTGGGATGCCATCAGTGAACTCCATAAAAGATAAACTTATAATTGGTTAGGATTAATTGGATTTGAGATTAACGAAAATCACTATTTCTTGGCTAAAATATATATATTTATTAACATTAACCGAATTGCCAACGGTGAATTTCTAATCGCTCGTATAGCCCCGATTGAGTGTAAGGTTCTTCGGATAAAAAGACATCTACAGCTTTTCGGTCTTTCAACTTAAGAATGAACTCACTTCCCATCCATTCTTCTTCTCTAGTTGACCATAATGGTCCTCTAACAATAAATTTGTTTTGGTAACCTCGCTCTATAAAATATTTGCGATGATCTTCTAGTAGGTTTTTTCTTAATTCTGTCATTCCAGGCTTACCGTGACCTATGATAAGAAAGTATTGGTTTGTATTCCTATCTGCGTCATACACCCATTTTTTTTGTTGCATAGCATTTTGACATCGGCGGACTAATGTCTTGCTAAATAGCCCTGATTTCACAAACGGGTTTTCTTGTACAAAAATCGAAGCTTTTTTGGCATTAGGTAGGTCAAGCATATACATATTGCCGGTAATAAATTTTTTATCATGTGATACTGTTGGCCCCTCAACAATGATGGAATTTTTATATGCTTCTATAAATTTTAAGTGCTTACTAACAACAGTCTTTCTAATTTCAGTACTATTAGACTTATGCCAAAAATAAAAGAAATACTCCATTAAATTTCGAATTTTATATTGTTAATAGCTCTAGAAATTTTTTGCATTTCTACTTTTTTAACCTCAATAGTTTAATTTTTTATAATTCTTATCTCTCTTTAATCATTAGTTTTTTTTATGTAGCTCTCTTAGTTAGTTGGAGAAATGAGTCCAAATAAATTTTCTGGATTATCAACAAATATCATATTACGAATTTTTTCATCAGGCACCCATTCCAGCATCATATCGAGTAATGAAACATCATTTGGCATTGGTTTAAAATATTGTGGATGAGGCCAGTCAGATCCCCACAATAGACGGTGCGGTGCTACTTCAACTAGCTTATGAACAAATGGATCAGTATCATCAAATGGAAAGTTTTCCTGATCCGAAAAACGCGGCGATAATTTAACCCAGCAGCGATCTGTCTCTAAACACTTTATAATAAAATCAAATTCCTTACTATTAACTCCTTTTTCTATAGTAGGAACTCCATTGTGTTCTATTACAAACTTACCAGGTGAATGATAAATCATATCTTCCCATTGTTTATCTAGTTTAGCCATGGGTATTAAATAATGCATACCCCAGCCAAAATCGTTTAATCTATCAATCATAAAAGAATTTATTTTTTTTTCTGTCATCCAAGAAATACGAGCTCCAACTACTCCGGAATCAGTAAGAATTTGAAGCTCACGGTCAGTTATGCTATCCCATGGCATCATTAAAACAGTTTTAATTCGGTCTTGATAACGGCAAGCTGCATGAAGCGCGAGTTCGTAATTACGACCATACATCATTGACTGAACATGAAGCCCACGAGATAAACTAAGCCCAGTCTGCATTAGTTCCCAATCCTGAAATGATGTATCTTCAAATTGTAGATGATCGAAAGGTCTTTCTGGCACTAGAGGAAATTGACTTTGAGGTCCAATGAAATGAAAGTGGCAATCCCAAGCCCCGGCGGGAAGCTTAAGCTTTGGTTCTGGATATGTGCGATCTATTCTTGGAGAAAATGGTAAATCAGATTTATTAGTCAAAGTATTTTCTCCTCGCTCGTTTAGCTATTATTTATATTTGAACCGATCATCATTTAAATGCTCTATACCCAATGCTTTATCTAACTAGGAGTATATTTCTGCATTTATTTGGCTTAAATTATTTAAGTGGCAGTGTACATCAGCTCCGTCATTTTCAACATCCAATACAAATACTTTTAGGTTCCCATTGTTTTTACAGTTAGGAGTCACAAGCCCTCTAAAATATTTGCAGGGTGCCTATACTGATTTTTTTTCATCGTATCGGCCACTATTTTATCCTTAGTTTATCTTTAATTTTATAATATGTAAGGTTTTAGTATTATTTGATAACGGTCAAGACTGTCACTAGATATAATTTATATAAAGTGACAATTGTTATCTGCCGGGATTTTAATTTTTTATTTTTAGTTCAAGCTCGCGCTGTGAGTTATTCCACTCAGATATTACATCCGAGCTATCTTCTTTTGGTAGTAACATTGTTTTATGGGTTAAAAAGGTTTTAATGTTTACAATACGTGATAGCGCCCAAATGGCACTACCTCGGACTATTGGTGACGGATCTATCAGTAAAGATAAAACAACAGGAATAGCTTCTTCGTTTTTTGAATTACCTAATGCAATTAAAACGTTACGAATAAACCGATCACGTCCTATACGTTTTATAGCTGTTTTAGAAAAAAATTTGCGAAACTCTTCGTCAGTTAATTTGGCTAATTGTATTAAGTCTGGTGAGTTAAGTTGCTCATTAGATTTAAAGTCTAGATCCGCTGCAGCCGAGGCAAACTTATTCCACGGACAAACTGCAAGGCAATCATCACAGCCATAAATACGATTTCCAATTAGGGGGCGTAAGTCCCTATCTATTACTCCTTTATGTTCAATAGTTAAGTAAGAAATACATCGTCTTGCATCTAGCTTGTAAGGAGCAGGAAAGGCATTAGTAGGGCAAACATCAAGACAACGCTGACAACTTCCACAATATTCACCAGGAGAATTTTCTTTCATCCCTATTGTAGAAAGGTCAAGGGTTGTAAAAACTTCACCGAGAAACAGCCATGATCCATGTGTTCGTGAAACTAAATTTGTATGCTTTCCCTGCCATCCCATCCCGGCCTGCTGAGCAATAGGTTTCTCCATAATTGGAGCAGTATCCACAAATATTTTAATATCACAGGAAAAGTTATCGCAAATCCAGCGTCCTAAAACTCTAAGTCTTTTTTTAAAAACTTCATGATAATCACGTCCTCTGGAATAAACTGAAATATTTCCCACCGTAGGATTAGAGAGGTTTGCTAGAGGGTTTTCATTGGGTGCATATGAGATTCCCAATGTAATTACACTTTTGACATCTGGCCATAACGCTTGCGGGCTAGCTCGTAAATCTGCTTTAGCAGATAACCACCCCATATCTCCATGGTAACCCCGTTTTATAAACTCGGCCATACTATCTTTATTTTTGCTAGATAAGGTAGCGGGAGCAAAACCTACAGCTATAAAACCAGATTTTAGAGCATAATCACGAATTTGGTTTTTTACAGGAGTATCCACAATTTTATATTCCATGGAAAATAGCAAATCATCAACCTCTTCCTCTATAGGGGGTTACTCCTTGATCGGGAAGCCATAAGCCCTCAGGTATTTCACCTGTTTGATAAAACACATCTATAGGAATGCCTCCTCTCGGATACCAGTAACCACCAATTCTTAGCCAGATAGGATCTAATGTTCTGCTAAGTTCTTTTGCAATGGATACTGTACACTCTTCATGAAATGACCCGTGATTTCGAAATGACCCCATGTATAATTTTAAAGATTTGCTTTCTATAATCCAGTCCCTGGGAACATAGTCAATAACCAAATGTGCAAAGTCAGGTTGTTTCGTAATAGGGCAGATTGATGTGAACTCTGGTACGGTGAATCGCACTAAATAGATATCACCTGAATGCGGGTTGCTCACTTTTTCTAGTATTACTTCACTTGGTGATTTAGGAAAATCAGTATTATTGCCTAATTGTGTTAATGTTGAATAAAATTCATTGCTCATGTTTGTCTTTCCGTTTTCTTGAGAAGCATTGCGTCACCATATGAATAAAACCGATATCTATTCTTAATGGCATGGTTATAAGCGGAACGGATAAAGTTCTCCCCTGCAAATGCACATACCAGCATATATAGAGTTGAACGTGGTAAATGAAAGTTAGTTAACAAAAGATCTACTGCGTGAAAACGATAGCCAGGTGTTATAAAAATGTCAGTATTACCAACGAAGGGCTTCACCAAGCCGTGTTTATTTACAGCACTCTCAAGTAACCTCAATGAAGTTGTACCCACCGCTAAAACTCTTCCTCCTTGGCGATGGGTTTCATTAACCGCTTCAGCTGTTTCGACTGGTAATTCGCCAAATTCTTCATGCATCTTATGATCCGTAATATTTTCTACTTTAACTGGCAAAAAAGTACCGGCTCCAACGTGAAGTGTTAGGGGAGCTGTAGCTATTCCCCTTTTAGCCAATTTAGACATTATTTCTGAAGTAAAATGTAATCCGGCTGTGGGAGCTGCGACGGCACCATCTGCTTTGGCAAAGATAGTTTGATAATCTTTTAAATCATTGATATCAGGAAGTCTTGGCCTTTTTATGTATGGAGGTAAAGGAGGGTTTCCGTACCGTTTAAGTGCTGAAAAAAAATTTATTCCCGATAAATTAAACTCTATTAAAATTTCACCCATTTTATGTTTCTCTATTACTTTTGAGCAAAAATCTTCAGAAAATTTTATTGTATCACCAATTTTAAGACGCCTTGATGGTTTAGCGTAGGCAAACCATGTACTTGTATTTACTTGCTTGTGTAACGTTATGGCTATTTTTCGCTCAGTTAAATTATTGTCTTCTGAAATGGATCTACAGCGTTTTCCGATTAATAGTGCTGGAATAACTCTTGTGTTATTGAATACCATTAAATCGCTCGGTAGCAATAAATCTGCAATATTATCAACTACTTTATCTATCAACTGAGCTCTTGCGTCTAAAAGTTTTGCATTTTGACGGGGTGAAGCTGGCCTTTGAGCAATTAATTCAGGCGGTAAATCAAAATCAAAATCTTTAGTTCTCATATTTATGATGCCAATTGACAGAAATTCTAACAGCGGCAATAAGTACCGACCATTACCAATGTGATTAGATGACCATGATTAATATTAAGCCACAAGCACGAAGTGAAGTATCTTGTTTATTTATGATGATTACGGTTGCCTTTGTCACCTGTCTTATTGTCTCTAATATTACAGCTGTAAAGCTAATAGCTCTGGGAGATATTATATTGCCAGGTGCAATAGTTGTTTTTCCGATTACTTATATAATAAGCGATGTCCTTACAGAGGTATACGGTTATAGCAGGGCGAGAAGAGTAATCTGGCTAGGATTTGCAGCAAATATATTGGCAGTTGGCACCTTCATCATTGTTGGCATGCTTCCAGCGGCTAGTTTTTGGCAAAATCAAGAAGCGTATAATACGATATTAGGGGCAACTCCGCGTATTCTCGTAGCATCTTTAATTGCTTACTTAGTCGGCGAATTCACGAACTCGTATGTGCTTTCTAAACTAAAAATTATGACTAATGGCCGTTTTTTATGGGTAAGAACCATAGGCTCTACAATAATTGGCCAGAGTCTTGATTCAACAATATTTATTTTGGTCGCATTTACTGGAATTCTGCCAAATAACGTTTTGTTTGTAACTATCTTGGTACAGGTTTTAGCTAAAACAGCTTATGAGTTTGTTGCCACACCATTAACTTACATAGTAGTTGGTTGGCTTAAACGAGTTGAGAAAATTGACGCCTTTGACCGAAATATATCATTTAATCCATTTAATACAGCTGTGTAATTTGAAATTTGGGCGTATAATAACATTAGTTTAATGTCTAAATGTATTATTATGATTACTCTGCCATAAATTAGCCGCCTAAATTATATGATAAAAAAATTAGGAACATTTGATTACGTTATTGTGGGAGCTGGAACAGCCGGTTGTGTCCTTGCTAACCGACTTTCAGCTGATCCTAAAATTAGTGTTTGTCTGTTGGAGGCAGGTGGTAAAGATAATTATATTTGGGTTCATATTCCGGTTGGGTATTTGTATTGCATGGGCAATCCACGCACTGATTGGGGTTATTCAACTGAAGTAGAACCGGGCCTTAATGGGCGCTCCCTAAATTATCCTCGTGGACGTATTTTGGGCGGATGTTCTGCAATTAACGGAATGATATATATGCGTGGCCAGTCTAGAGACTATGACGGCTGGAGACAAAGAGGAAATATCGGCTGGGGTTGGGATGATGTGCTGCCATATTTTTTGCGCTCGGAAGACCAGGCTGCGGTAGAAAAAGACGAGTTACATAACAAAGGTGGAGAATGGAGAGTAGAACGCCAGCGTCTTTCATGGGAAGTGCTCGATTCATTTCGAGATGCTGCGGCAGAGGCTGGAATTCCTAAAACGAATGATTTTAATCGCGGAAATAATGAGGGATGTGGCTATTTTCACGTTAATCAACGCACTGGATTAAGGGTAAGCGCCGCGAAGGCATTTTTAAAACCAGTATTACACCGTTCTAACTTAACTGTTTTAACCCATGCTCAGGCTAGAAAGCTAAGTTATACCGATGGCCGCATTAGTGGAGTTGATATTAGCTTTAAAGACGAAGAATCCCACATTTCTGCTAATGGAGAAGTAATTCTGGCAACAGGATCGGTAGGTACGCCGCAAATACTTGAATTGTCAGGGATCGGTTCCGGTAGTTTATTAAGTGGCTACAATATTGATGTAATTCGAGATTTACCCGGAGTTGGAGAAAATCTTCAAGACCATTTGCAAATTCGCTGTGCTTATAAAGTTCGTGGAGTGAAAACTCTCAATGAAAAAACTAATAGTCTATTTGGAAAGGCGGGCATTGCTCTTGAATATGCTTTATTTCGTAAAGGCCCTATGTCAATGGCTCCAAGTCAATTAGGAGCTTTCGTTAAATCAGATCCTGCAATGGAAACTCCTAACCTACAGTACCATGTTCAACCTCTAAGCCTCGATAAATTTGGGGAACCATTGCACAACTTTCCCGCCGTTACCGCAAGCGTGTGCAACTTAAGGCCTGAATCACGCGGTAGTATTCATATTGCTAGCCCCGACGCTCGTCAACAACCGGCAATAAAGCCAAATTATCTATCTACTATCGTTGATAAAAAAGTGGCAGCTCAATCAATCAGAGTAACACGAAATATTATATCACAGCCATCATTTGCAAAATATCAGCCGGAAGAATTCAAACCTGGGCCAGTCTTTGGTGATAGCGATGAAGAATTGTCTAATGCTGCAGGTGAGGTTGGTACTACAATTTTTCATCCAGTGGGGACGGCAAAGATGGGAAGTGATGACTTATCGGTAGTCGACAATAGACTTAGGGTACATGGTATTACTGGTTTGCGAATTGTAGATGCCTCGATTATGCCAACAATTACATCAGGAAATACCAACTCACCCGTAATTATGATTGCGGAAAAAGCATCCGACATGATTCTTAAAGATAACAGTCGGTAAGGTAAAATCTTATGGAGAAGGATTAAACAGATATGGTAAATTATTATCAACCCGATATGGGGTCTAGTCCTGATAATCCATTCGCTCGTAATGATGAAGGTAAGTTGGTAAGACGCTCTTTCTGGCTTGATATGGCAGATCGTTCTCTTATACTTGCGATGACGCAGGGTGTTGGCGCCAATTTAACTAATGAACAAAAACGTACTCATCTAGAAGATATCGGTCGAATTTCATTGATCGAAAACATTTGTACACAAGAAATTATTCCCCCGAATGCATAGAAATGGGATCGTATGAAGAAGGAATTAGGATACAAAGTCTTTAATGATAAATTTTATAATTTTATTAATATAAATAAGTTACCTGAAAGGCTATGTACTGGCTTTGCTTGGACAGAGGGCCCAGTTTATTTTTCTGAAATAGAAACACTTTTTTTTAGTGATATTCCTAACAATCGGGTTATGAAGTGGAAAGCAGATATTGGTGTGTCGGAGTTTATGAAACCTTCTGAATACATAAATGGGAATATTCGTGATAAAAACGGTAATTTAGTATCTTGCGAACACGGTGGTCGTCGAATTATCCGACATTACTCGGATGGAAGTGTAGACGTAATTGCTAACAGTTATGAAGGTAAACGACTAAACTCACCTAATGACCTCGTTATGTCCTCAGATGGTGCAATATGGTTTACAGATCCTCCCTATGGCATCAATAGTAACGCTGAGGGCTATAAAGCTAAAAGTGATCTAGGGTTGAATTATGTCTTTAGGATAGATCCAGGTACGAGGGGGGTTGAGGTTGTTGCCGATGATTTTGACAAGCCTAATGGCATTGCCTTTTCACCTGATGAGAAAATTATTTATATAGCAGATAGTGGGGCTATAAATGGTGCATCAGATTCTAGCTTTAATAAAGATGCTCCCCATCATATACGTGCATTCGATGTGGTGGATGGTCATAAACTGATAAATAATCGTTTGTTTGTAGATATAGATTTCGGAGTACCAGACGGACTAAAAGTTGATTCTGAAGGTTACGTTTGGACAAGTGCCGCTGATGGTGTTCATTGTTATTCTCCTGAGGGTGAATTATATGGTAAAATAATTTTACCAGAAGTAGCAGCTAACCTAGTCTTTGGGGGCCAAGATGGTTCGTTCTTATTTGTAACTGCCTCAACATCAGTTTATGGAATAACAACCACTAGGTCTGGCGCTAGTAGTTAACTTTAGCTTATTTTTGCCTAGACGCCGACATCATATAAATTCCTGTAAAAATTAAAATTACTCCTACAATATGATACATGGCTATACTTTCGCCTAAAATAATAATTGCCAACCCCACTATAAATACTGTGCGTAGATAAAAAAACATGCCCGCAATATAAGACCCGACTGCCAAAGTCCCGATAGTCATAAACCCTAGAGCTAGTATCGAGACGATTATTGATATCCACAAAACCATAGCTAGGCTTGTTAATGTATATGCGAATGGTACTGAATAAAATATTTCCCAAACGTAAAGAGGGGCAGCTAAAATTGAGCCAATCCAGCATACAACACACAAACGAGAAAATGGCGATAATTGTGAAGGCGAGGCGCGTAGCAAGACAACGTACGACGAGTAACCTATCACTGCAGCGAATACTAAAAAGTCACCTATTTGTATTTGCAAACCTAGAAGAAAACTAAAATTACCACGACCAACTACTTCTAGAACGCCCAGAGCTGCTATCAGTATACCGATTGTCTGGGTAATGCTGATTTGATCACGAAAAAATAGCCAACCAAGCAATGCCATAACTGCTGTTTGGGATGTCATTACTACGCCACTGTTTATAGCAGTAGTTAAGCTAACCCCTAGGTATAAGGCTGAGCCACCTAAAACAGAAATGCATAAACCAAGAATAGATAATATCTTCCAGTTTTCTATTACAATATGGCGTTTAATGTAAATTTCTTGGTAATAAAATGGGGTTAACAGGATAGCTGGTCCCAGAACTCGCCAAAAACCCAATCCGAAGGGGGCTATCTGGTGTCTATCAGCTATCTTACCTATAATCACATCTGTGGCTAAAAAAAATACTCCTAGAAGCATTAATAAGTAGGGAATATAATTTTGTTGTAGCATTTTTAAATGCATGGAAGTAAATCTAGTTTCTTAATAAAACAGGTTTAATAAAAACTTATATAGATTTCTGAGGGAGTAATATTGTCCATCTTTTAAATATTGTAGAACACATAGCATTATAAATATTTACGTTTGGGTAGATATATGAACAAGAGTAAGTCTAAAGCTGATAGTAAATTGTAGCAAGGGATTAGTCTGAGCTATAAATAGAACGATTAATTAAATAAAATAAATTAGGAAAATTTTATGACTTATAATTATCCCAATACGCAGCTTCACATAGCAGGAAAATGGGTTTCCGCTGAGGGTGGCGAGACTATTGACATAATAAATCCAGCAACAGAGGAAGTGATTGGGCATGTCTCCCACGCTAGGGTCGCCGACCTTGATGCTGCTCTTATTTCAGCGGAAGATGGATTTCGATCATGGAAAAAAACTTCGGCGAATCAAAGGTATAAGCTAATGCGAAAGGTAGCGGATTTGGTCCGTTCTCGAGCTGATGAAATAGCAACTTTAATGACTATGGAGCAAGGAAAGCCTCTAGTTGAAGCAAAGGGGGAAACTCTTTTCGGAGCTGAAATTATTGACTGGTTTGCTGAGGAAGCGCGTCGTACTTACGGTCGCGTCATACCAGCCCGTATGGATGGAGTAACCCAGGTCGTTGTTAAAGAGCCTGTGGGTCCAGTTGCTGCATTTACCCCGTGGAATTTTCCCATAAATCAAGCAGTTCGTAAGCTTTCGGGTGCTGTGGCAGCAGGTTGTTCAATTATCCTTAAAGGCCCTGAAGAAACCCCTGCCAGTTGTTCCGCTTTAGTTAAATGCTTTGTCGACGCGGGCCTTCCCGACGGTGTGGTTAATTTAGTATATGGTGTTCCATCTGAGATATCAGAGTATCTTATTCCTCATAGAACAATCCGTAAAGTTACGTTCACGGGATCAACCGCTGTTGGTAAGCAGCTTGCTGCAATGGCAGGTGCTCACATGAAACGTGTTACAATGGAACTTGGCGGTCATTCTCCGGCAATAATTTTTGAAGATGCTGATGTTGAGGTGGCTCTTAAGGTATTAACGGCTAACAAATTTAGAAATGCCGGACAGGTTTGTGTTTCACCAACAAGATTTTTAGTTCATGAAAAACACTATAAACGTTTTGTTGAAGGTTTTACTGATTTTGCATCAACTCTTACGGTTGGTGACGGTATGGATCCAAATAGCAAAATGGGGCCTCTGGCACATGACAGAAGAATTGATGCAATAGAGGGGTTTGTTGCTGATGCTGTTAGCAAAGGTGCTAATATATTAACTGGAGGTGAACGAAAAGGTAATAAGGGTTACTTCTTCGAACCGACTGTAATGACAGATGTTCCTATGGATGCTCGTATCATGAATGAAGAACCTTTTGGTCCCATTGCGCCGATTATGCCATTTTCAGATTTTGACGCTGTAGTGACTGAGGCTAATAGGCTTGATTATGGTTTGGCAGCTTATGCTTACACTAAGTCGGCTAAGACTGCCGAGGCTATTGGAAGCGCATTTGAAAGTGGAATGGTTTCTATTAATCATCACGGAATTGCACTGATAGAAACCCCATTTGGTGGTGTCAAAGATTCTGGATATGGTTCTGAAGGCGGTTCGGAAGCTATTGATGCCTACCTTAATACTAAGTTCATTACTCAAGCGGGCCTTTAATTAGTAAGACTGGGATCACTCAGTGAGTTAGATTTTAATTATTATTTTGATTATCAGTCATGCAGACACCTTAATTATTAATTATAGCTATATAAAAAGCTAGTTTAGGAAATGTATTATGAATGATTCGATTAATGTGTATGATCAACAATGTAGTACAGAATTCAGCCATGGTATGAGGATTGACTGGGATGTCCCTATAGAAATGGATGATGGTGTTTTATTGCGCGCTGATATTTATCGACCTAACGATGACGGCAATTACCCAGTGATTTTAAGTTACGGTCCCTATGCAAAATGGTTGCACTGGAAAGATGGTTATCCCCATCAGTGGAAACTTATGCAAGAAGACTACCCTAGTGCTCTCGTTGGTTCGTCTAGTCGTTACCAAAACTGGGAGTTAGTAGACCCCGAGATTTGGGTTCCTGATGGTTATATTTGTATGAGAGTAGATTCAAGAGGTGCAGGACGGTCGCCAGGGTTTCTTGAGGTATGGTCTCCTCGCGAAGCACAAGATTTTCATGACTGTATTGAGTGGGCAGGGAGTCAATCTTGGTCAAATAATAAAGTGGGGCTTAATGGAATTTCTTATTATGGAATGAACCAATGGCAAGTAGCTTCCTTGCAACCCAAGCATCTTTCAGCAATTTGCGTCTGGGAGGGTGCTGCGGACTTTTATCGTGATATGGCTCATCATGGAGGAATCGCCTGTCGATTTCCCTCTGTCTGGTACAATAGTGCTGTTGTTCCTCGTCAACACGGAAAAGGTGCTAACGGTTATAAAAGTAGGTTGAATGGTGAATGGATATCTGGACCCAATACATTAGCCGAAGAAGAACTTGGAGAAAATAGATCTGATTTTGGTCAGGACATTCTAGATCACCCGCTGATTGACGAATATTGGCTGGAAAGAATGCCTGATTATTCAAAAATTGATGTCCCAATATTATCATCTGGAAATTGGGGAGGAGTTGGCTTGCATCCACGTGGAAATACTGAGGGTTACCTGAATTCTGCTAGTAAACAGAAATGGTTAGAAATTCATGGGCTTGAGCATTTCACACATTTTTATACAGAATATGGCATTGATCTTCAAAAAAGATTTTTTGGATATTTTCTGAAAGGCGAAGATAACGGCTGGGACAAGCAGCCTTCAGTACAACTTCTGGTACGACATCCAGGAGAGGTTTTTATAAAGCGTTCTGAAGAAGCTTGGCCTATCCCTCGAACAAATTGGACGGAGCTTTATTTAGATACTGGCGGTAAAATGCTGGTAGATAAATTAAAAAAAGAATCTGATAATATAACCTATCAGGCTTTGGGTGACGGGATTACCTTTTTAGCTCCCCCGGTAGAAAAAGAAACAGAAATTACAGGTCCGGTTTCGGCAAAACTATTTATATCTTCAGAAACTAAAGATGCTGATATCTTTCTAGTTCTTAGAGTTTTTACTCCTGATATGAAAGAGATAGTTTTTAAAGGAGCTAATGATCCTCATACTCCTGTAGGACTTGGTTGGCTTCGGGCATCACACCGAAAGCTTGATGAAAAAATGTCGTTAACTTATCGTCCTTATCACACGCATGATGAAGTTCAATTTCTAACACCTAACGAAATCTATGAACTTGATATTGAAATATGGCCTACTTCGATTGTTTTGCCAGAGGGATATAGATTGGGTTTGAGTGTACGTGGCCGCGATTATGTGTGGCCGGGTTATGAAGAAGGTATGCCAGAAATTGCAGGACGTGTTATGTATGGTGTTGGTCCTTTCAAGCACGAGATAAAAGGTAATCGTCCATTAGAAATATATGATGGTAAAGTTACATTATATTCTGGCCCTGAACACCCGTCTAATATCCTATTGCCTATAATTCCAGAAAAGTAATTTTTATTAGCTTTTGTATTAAATGTTATTCCTGAATAACTTTTAATAAATGGCATAAAATAATTTTAAAAGGAGGAACTACTATGCAGACGGTTCACATTGTTGCTGTAATAACAGCAAAGCCTGGAATGCGAGATAATCTTCTAGAAGCATTTAAAAAAAATGTTCCAGCTGTTTTAGCGGAAGACGGTTGCATTGAATATCAGCCAACAATTGACACTGATGACGGAGGACCAGCTCAGACAATATATGGAGAAAACACGTTTGTGGTTATAGAAAAGTGGGAGAGCATGGCTACCTTAAAGGCTCATGCTGTCTCTCCTCATATGAAAGCTTACGCTGAAAAAGCCAAAAATATGATTTCTGATCGGGTTATTCATATCCTATCACCCGCTTAAGGTAATATATCTATAAACTAATACTTTTTATTTGTTGGTTTATAGGCTTAGGTATGATGATGTTCGTGATAAGGGTCTCCAGGGTAGTGATGATGGTCATGGTCAGAGCATTTGCAAGCGAATGGGTGTCGAGGAATTTTCTTTACTGGTTTTTCAGAAATTATGACTTCAGAAAGTATGAGATGGCCTGCTATTGACGCTGCTTGAATAACTGAGGTGCAGACGATATTTGTTGGATCTATTATACCACATTTTACTAAGTTTTTATACTTTAAAGATTTAGCGTCAAAGCCAAAATATTTGTTATTACTTTCTAGTACTCGGCTAATAACCTGATTGCTATCAGCTCCAGCATTTTGAGATATCTGCATAATTGGTTTTTTTAATGCATTTTTTACTATTTGAATACCTGCGAACTCATCACAATTATTTCCAATCATTTTATCCAAGGATTTAATAGCATTTATTAGAGCTACTCCTCCACCGACAACATAACCAGAATTAAGGACAGATTTTACTGAGTTCAATGCTTTAATAAATTTTTCTCTCCTTTCCTTTATTTCGGTTTCTGAAAAACCACCAACGTATATGTAGGCTACTGAGCTAGATAGTTTAGCAATACGTGTTTTTAAGGTTTTTTGTTCTTGTTCTTTCTTCGAGTTTTTAAGAATATATTGTAATGTTTCAGATCTTTTATGAATTTTATTATTAGAGCCCTCCCCATCTATAATACTAGTTTTGCTAGATGTAACTTTTACTGTTTTAGCGCCCCCTAAAACATTAGTAGAGGCGTCAGCCAATCCTAGGCCTGGTTCACCAAGTATAACTTCGCCTCCAGTTAGAATTGCAATATCTTCCAAAAGGTTACGACGATGTTCGGAAAACCCCGGAGCTTTAACGGCCACAACTTTTAACCCGCCTTCTTGTCTGTTTACGACTAGAGTAGTGAGGGCTTCATTTTCTACATCTTCGGCTATGATTAGTAGGGGACGTTTTTCTTCAGTAGCTCTATCAAGAAAGGGCATAAAACCTTCAAGATTTGATATTTTTTTTCCATATATAAGTATCAGAGGATTTTTTAGTTCTGCACACAAAGTTGCTTCGTTTGTAACGAACTTACGAGAGATATACCCTCGATCAAACCACATACCTTTTTTGATTTCTAGTCTATCGTCTGTTGATTGTCCCATTTCGATTAAAATTTCGCCATTTACTCCTGTTTCGGTATAAGCATCTGCAATTAGTTTTCCAATATAGCTATCTCCATTAGCTGTATTGGTCGCTATCTGCGCAATTTGGGCATTGCTCTCGATTGAATTAGAGTTTTTGCGAATATCTTCAACTACCTTGCTAACTGCGTAATCAATACCTCGCTTGACCTGTATCGCGTTTAGGTCGGCTGCTATAGCCTTTATTCCATCGCCTAACATAGAATTGGCCAGTAAAGTTGCGGTTGTTGCTCCGTCTCCGGAAACTTCTTTAGTTTGCTTTGCAACTTGACGGATAATATTAGCTCCAATGTTTACAAATTTATTTGAAAAACTAATTTGTGAGGCAATAGTTGCGCCGTCTTTAGTTACTTGTCCTATCCCCAATTTTTGTTCAATTAAAACGTTGCGACCTGCTGGACCTAAAGTTACCTTAATGACTTCTGTTAGGGCATTAGCTCCGCTTAAAAGGCTGGCTCTGCCTTCGTTACCGAATATAATATTAGAATTACTCAATGAAAGTGTCCCCGTAGATCTAATGCTTCGCTAATATTTTAGAAGTCTAGCACAATAGTTATCGACTTATACATAATCTGCATAATATAGCTAAAAATTATTTTTATTGGGGTTTTTGCAAATTAATTTGTTTAGGTTATTTTAAATTGACATAACTAACTCTGACTGAAAAAGTTAAGAAGAATCAGTAAAAATAATTAAGGGTAATATTTTTGCTGAATCTATTATAAGATATTAGTTCTAGTGAATTAAATTCTGGAGAGACAGGTCATGGCGCTAAAAGAAGAAAAACCGGAGATACTTAAACTCGAGGACATAGATCCAGGACACATGTGGGATAGGGCAGTTCCCGCACCTGGACATCGTAATGTCGATTTCGAGGAGCGCGTTAACTTTACGCGTCTACATAGTTACCGGCTAGCACGCTTACGGGCTGCAGTAGCTAATACCGATATGGGTGCTATGCTATGTTTTGATAACAACAACATACGTTATATGACTAGTACCGTTATAGGTGAATGGTCGAGAGATAAGTTAACGCGCTTTTCCTTATTGACTGGTAACGGCGAACCTTATATCTGGGATTTTGGATCTGCTGCCCTACATCATCGCCTTTATGCCCCCTGGCTTCAAGCAGATCATTGTCGTGCTGGGCTTTTGGGTATGCGAGGAATGGTGCCGCCATCAGCAGGATTGATGCGTGGACATGCTGAAGAAATAAAAGCGATACTCGTTGAAGAGGGTGTTGCAGATCAACCGGTCGGTGTGGATTATATTGAGCCTCCAATGCTAGCTGAACTAGAAAGAGCTGGTATCACAATTGTTGACGGTCAGCAGACAATGCTAGATGCCCGAGAGATAAAGAGTCAGGATGAGTTAATTCTTCTTAACCAAGCTGCTGCCATGGTCGATGGAACGTATCATATGATTTTAGAGGAACTTAAGCCAGGAATTAGAGAGTCTGATATAGTCGGGCTTGCAAACAAAAAACTTTATGAATTGGGCTCTGATGATGTTGAGGCTATAAATGCAATATCTGGTGAACGTTGTTCTCCACATCCTCATAATTTTACTGATCGTATTTTTCGACCCGGCGATCAAGCGTTTTTCGATATTATTCAATCATTTAATGGCTATCGTACTTGTTACTATCGTACCTTTAATATCGGTCGTGCTACAGATTCTCAAGAAGATGCATATAAGCAAGCTCGTGATTGGATTGATGCTGCGATTGAATTGGTTAAACCAGGGACTACTACTGACCAGATTGCTGCAATTTGGCCAAAGGCGGAAGAATTTGGTTTTGCTAACGAGATGGAGGCTTTTGGTCTACAATTTGGGCATGGCTTGGGGTTAAATCTTCATGAACGACCTGTAATAAGTCGCTTGGTTTCATTTGACCATCCTCTTGAGATTAAAGAAGGAATGGTCTTTGCGTTAGAAACTTTCTGTCCTGCTTCTGATGGAATGTCGGCAGCAAGAATTGAAGAGGAGGTAATTGTAACTGATAAAGGTTGCAGGGTTATTACACTTTTCCCAGCTGAAGAATTACCTATAGCTGCCAAATATTAATTTGGCCTTATAGCTAAATATTGCAAACCAATTTGGTTTTAAAACATTACCTGTCGGTAGTAATAGAAATTGTATAAATTATAACTAAGTGAGGGAGAACGCTTTGGCAAAAAAGCCGAGTAATAAATCATTTGAGGTTGATCTAGCAAATGATGATATTGGCGAAGAAGTGAGAATTAATTTATTTCGCCTACAGCTAGAATGTCGTCACGTCGAACAAAGAGCTAATGACCTCTTTCTGCAGAACTTAATTAAGGGTACTAGCCATCTGGGGTTAGGACAAGAAGCTATTGCGGCTGGATTCGCTGGGGCTATGGAATCAGATGATTATACTTTTTGTACATATCGGGGACATAATCATACTTTAGCTCGTGGTGCTTCTATGACCGGTATATTAGGTGAGCTAATGGGACGTGAATGTGGATTGCTTGGAGGTAAAGGTGGCTCTATGCACTTGACCAGCGTTGAGCATGGGGCAATGGGTTCCTACGCCATTATTGGGGCGCACCTTCCTATAGCGGTTGGAGCGGCATGGTCCTCTCAGTATCGTGGGTCAAGTCAGGTTACGGTGTGTTTTTTTGGAGATGGCACCACTAATATTGGTGCTTTTCATGAAGCCTTAAACATGGCTAAAATATGGGAACTTCCAGTTGTATTTGTATGTGAGAATAATCTTTATATGGAATATACACCTATCGGAAACGTTACTGCTGTTGAAAACCCAGCAGCTGACCGAGCGAGTGCTTATGGACTAGAATCGATAATTGTGGATGGTAATGATGCAGATGAGGTGTACCGCGTTGCTAAAAAAGCAATCACTAAAGCCCGGGAGGGTAAGGGACCTTCATTAATCGAGGCAAAAACTTACCGGCATAGTGGGCATTCTCGTGCTGACCCTGGTGATTATCGCCCTGATGGTGAGCTAGAATCATGGTTAGAACGAGATCCAGTTAAATCATATCGTCAACGATTGATTGATTTTGGATTTCCTAAGGAGGAAGTTGATTTATTGGAACAAGAAGTTCTTAATCGAGTGGATGAAGCTACTGAAACTGCTAAAAAATCATCTCCTCCCTCTGAGGAAGCAATAGTTAAAGACGTTTGGGCAGACGGGGGATCATCATGGCGGAATTAACGTATCGAGAGGCGGTTGCAGCTGCTATAGCGCAAGAGATGCGACGTGATGAGAATGTTGTTTTTCTTGGTGAAGACATTGGAGCTGCAGGAGGTGTATTTAAGACTACTGTTGGTTTGCTAGATGAGTTTGGTCCGTTAAGAGTACGGGATACACCAATATCGGAGCAGGCAATTCTAGGTGCTGCAATGGGAGCTGCAATGACAGGTCTAAGGCCTATAGCAGAAATAATGTTTTCAGATTTTTTAGCTGTCTGTTGGGATATTGTAGCTAATCAGATGGCTAAAGCACGTTATATGACAGATGGGCAAGTGTCGCTCCCTTTAGTGGTCCGTACTGCTAATGGTGGTGGTTCTAGATTTGGAGCACAGCACTCACAATCTGTTGAGAACTGGGCAATGACGATCCCCGGGATAAAAGTAGTGGCGCCGTCGACACCAGCAGATGTTAAAGGTTTATTTGCTGCGGCAGTTCGTGATGATAATCCAGTATTATTTTTTGAACAAAAATCGCTCTACGCTAGTAAAGGTGAAGTCCCCGAAGGGGACCATGTGGAAGAGCTAGGCAAGGCTAAAGTTTTACGAGAAGGTGACGATTTAACAATTGTTGCATTAGCACTGATGGTGCCTCGGGCTTTAGAGGCTGCAGAGCGTCTAGAGAAATCTGACGGTATATCAGCAACAGTAATAGATTTGCGTTCGCTAGTTCCCCTGGACACTCAAACAATCCTTGCAGAAGTGGCCAAGACTGGCAGGATGGTTACAGTTGAAGAAAACCCTCGTCTCTGTGGTTGGGGGGCGGAAATCTCGTCAATAGTTGCGGAAGAAATGTTTTATGAACTTGACGGGCCAATTGTACGTATTACCACTCCTCATATACCTCTTGCTTCTGCTGATCATTTAGAGGATATGATGATTCCTTCTGTACAACGTATATATGATGAAATCCGTAGAGCTTTTAGTTAGCTTTTTTAATATTTACTTTTAGGTTAAAATTCTAGGGAAGCCCATGAATGTAATAATGCCTCAGCTTGGAGAAACAGTTGAAGAAGGTACAGTATCGATTTGGCATAAGAAGGTGGGAGATATTGTGGTTTCTGGAGAAAATCTGTTTGATGTATCCACCGATAAAGTTGAAATGGAGATCCCTGCTTCTACTAGCGGTAAACTATTAGAGATTCTTGTCCTGGAAGGGGAAACCGTAGCAGTTGGTGTTACTCTAGCAATAATTGATGATGGCTCTAAAGCTAATGAAGTATCAGTTGATATAAGCACTAAAAGCGAAGAAAACTTTAGCAATATTGATAATCAATCTACAAATCGATCTAAGATAGCCAAGGAAAAAATAGGTAAGCGTGATTCGTTGGGTAACCCTCTCTCGCCTGTTGTGAGAAGATTGTTAACTGATAACAACATATCTCCGGATGAAATGAGTGGGTCTGGTAGCGGGGGCCGTATAACTCGTGGAGATGTCTTGGCTTACTTGAATAATAATGTGCCTAATTTAAACAATGGTCAAAAAGTGGTGCCATTTGATAGTATTCGTAAGCTAACTGCTGAGCATATGAAGCGTTCTAAATCCACTAGTCCACATGTATTACAAGCTATAGAAGTTGATTATTTTTCTGTAAATCGTGCTCGTTCGGTGGTTGGTGAGGCGTGGAAGGCGCAACATGGCTTTTCTTTAACCTATCTACCTTTTATTGCAAAAGCTTTCTGTCAGGTCATAAAAGAATTTCCTAGAATTAATGCTCATGTTTTGGATGAGAGCTTGCTGTTGTTTGATAAGGTTAATCTGGGTATTGCAGTTGATTTAAATTTTCAAGGTTTGGTGGTGCCGGTTATAAAAAACGCGGATGATAAGTCCGTTGCAGAATTAGCTAAAGAAATATGGTCTCTTTCTGAAAAGGCTCGCAATAAAAAGTTGTTACCAGATGAAATGACTGGGGGTACTTATACAATCTCAAATTCAGGTGCCTTTGGCTCTCTAATTACCGCTCCTGTGATAAACCAACCTCAAGTAGCAATATTATCGACTGACGGTGTTAAGAAAAAACCCGTGGTATTAGAGACCGATATGGGTGAATCAATTGCAATTCGTCCGGTTGGTGTATTAGCTCAATCATTTGATCATCGTGCAATTGATGGTGCGTATTCAGCAGCCTTTTTAAAAAGAATTAAAGACTATTTGCAGGATGAAGAATGGAATGTAAGTTTAGATTAGATTTAGATTTAAAATTTATTATAAGCAGATAAGTTTTTTCTTTCTTATAATTTATTAATTAAATACCTGTTTAGTTATTTCTGCTGTTAGTACTAAAATTACGAAAGGACGTTAATTATGAATGATACACTTGAGGTTTTTGCTGCTGAGTGTCACAAAATTATCAAATTAGATTCAGGACGAAGAGGTATAGAAGCAGTTCGTGAAAAACTAGAACCTTTATTGTTAGATGAGGAATTTATTGCAACTTATTTAGGAGCTGATAATCATTCTGCTAGAAAAATTATCTATGAAGATTCAGAACTTGGGTTTTGTATTTTAGCTCATGTTTTTAAAGGATATAACGAAGCACCACCTCATGACCATGGACCGTCTTGGGCTATATATGGACAGGCGGCGGGTAAAACCGAGATGACTGAATACGATGAGGTCGGATCACATTCAGATGGCGAAATAGGAATAGCTAGACCCGTAAAGAGCTACACTCTTGAGCCTGGTATGGCAGTTGCTTATCAGGTTGGTGATCTACATTCACCCCAGCGAGATGGTGAAACGAGATTGATTCGAATGGAAGGGCAGAATCTCGAAGGTATTAAACGAGATAAATTCCAAAGAGCCTAGTACTTATGGACAACTAAAGAGTTTCAGCTGGGCGTTCAAAATCTTTGTCAAGATGTCCGCGACCAGTCTGTTCACCTTTTTCAAACATCCAGGCGTAACCATTTTTTGGGTTTGTTAGTATCTCCCACCAATTGTCATCTGGATCACAGATGAAAAAACAGTATGTACCGTGTTGGTCCAGAGGCCGAGTTATTTTTTTTATGCCCCATTTACCCTTCTGAGCTACAGCAATTTGGTGGGCTTTATCAACGTCTGCTTTGGTTAAAACATCAAGGCCGTTATGGTTCAGCATAGGCATTTCTTCTTTTGTTTTTACCTCTACTATAGCCATTGTGTTATTGCCTCCAAGTCGGCAAAGCAGGGAAATAGGGCTAGTTCGTATAACCTCCAGGCCAAGAAAATCTTCGTAGAACCTGCGACTTTTCTCTGTGTCGGTTGTTTCGAGAGTACCGTGTGACAAAAAATTTAGTTTTAGTGAGCAATTTTCTATGTCCAAATTAGCGGTGTTCATAATTATACTCCGAACTTTCATTAGTTTGTATTCTCAACTACTGGCAGATCTAAGCGTGATTTATAAATGCTTTCGTGATATATGGTATCTATTCCATGTTTATAAGGCATATATTGGTGGGTAAATACAGCATCAGTCAATGGAGAATCTCCATTTGATATTTCTAATCGAATTCTATGTCCTTTCATGAAGACATGAGCTGTTGGATGAATCTCAATATCGAAACTATATATTTTATTGGGTATTAGTGGTTGCGGATTCTTGTGATGATAAAAGGGCTTGTATTTTTTACTCTTCATTTTATCCTTATTTCTATGAGATGCCTTTAGCCACCCTTTGGTTAGCGTTAAAAACGTTGGTTGATGTCCTTGATTTTGTTTTATGTCAGTCAGAGGGAACTGATCTGATAATTTTATTATAAAATCTGTATCAGGTTGATCGGAAGAAACAAATAATTTTAAAACAATTGGTCCTGCTATTTCTGTATTTTTAGAAAGAGCATCGCTCGTGAAGGTTAACACGCGTCTAACAGGATCTGGGCCGAATTTACCCATGGCCACAACCCCCAGGCCCCATTCTGGGTCTGGGTACTCGTAGGAGGTTTTGTTCGTAGAGTTTTCATTAGTGTCTTGGGGCTTATTTAAAGTTAGGCTGCCATCATTCAGAGAATTAACACTGCCTGAATTATTGCTTGATAAGTAATATGAGATATATTTGGCTCGTTCAATTGGCCAATTATTCTCATTTCTATACTTATTTATACCGCGAACAAAAATAGTTACCTTGGGGTCATCCATAACTCCATTATCAATTCCTTTTAGGTGGTAGTCATAAAAGGGTTTAAAAAAACGTTCATGAAATTCTGGTTGATCAAACATGTGTACAGCTTCATTTATATCTGCAGCTCCTGTAACCACTAATTTCTTAGGACATTTCAACTCTTCAAAAGCAGTTAAATTTCCTCTTAGGTGTAATCCGACCTTACCCCAGGCACCGACGCTAAGTACTGGTACTTTAATTTTAGATAATCTAGGATGTGCCGCACGCTCGTCCCACCAATCATCATAGGTTTGATGACGCATTATTTCTAAAGCAATGTCCGGTTCCATAGCTTTCCCGGTTTTGTCGCCTGCAGTTCTAAATATGTTGTTTGCTCTTACTAAATTGTACCACCATACGAAAAATTCGCTAAATATTCCTCCATTATACGCAGAATCACGGTACATATCGATCATACCGTCATAAGGTGCTATGCAGGTAAGGTGGGGGGGGTTTAAAATTCCCATAAACCATTGCGCCATTGCATAATATGATTGACCAATGCCGCCTATTTTGCCTGTCGACCATGGCTGACCGGCTATCCATTCTATTAAATCGTAGTAGTCTTGTTGTTCAGTTTTATCAAAAAATCCATAACTTCCTTCAGATTTACCACTGCCACGTACGTCTGCGTGAACATATGTGTAGCCTTGATCTATGTACCACTCTACTGGTCCAGTTTCTCTCCATTGGAATAAATTATGCACTGGGATGTCATCGGTATCGTATCTATATGGTGATATAGCGAATAGTGTGGGATACGACTTGTCATCATCCGGCCGATACAAGCGTAGGCTAATTTTAACCCCGTCTCGCATCTTCACCATTATATCATTGGTTATGCGCAAGACCTGTTTCCTCTATAACTTAAAGTTTATATACATTCATATTAAGTCTTACATTTGAAAAAAACAAATCACCCTGTACATTAGTTGGTTATAAATTAATATAACCGGTTTATAGCATGAATTGTTGGTCTTAAAAATCAGATCTCCACTAATACACAATTTTATCGGAGCAGTATAATGAAATTAGCTAGTATAGAGGGTAATTCAAAGAAAGCGCACGTAGCCGTGGTAATTGATCAAGATCAACTCTTGGATATTCAGGAGTTAAAAAATGTTCTACCGCAGGCAATTTTAATTCCTGAAAAGATGAAAGACTTACTTGCAGGTGGTGCAACCATTTTAACTAAAATACAATATTGTTTAGATTATATTGGTAGTATGATGGATGATAAACTGGAGGGATTAAGGCAATCTAATATTTTATTAGGTTGGGATGAAGTCTCTTTTCTTCCCCCTGTACCTGACCCAACAATTATTTTGTCTGTAGGTATGAACTACCATGCACATTTAAAAGAGATGCAAAATGCTCCTGCCTTACCTTATCCACCCGCATTTTTAATGACCCATTCGGCATTAAATGGTTCTGGCCAACCGATAATTGTACCCCCGCAATGTCCTGATAAAATTGATTTTGAAGGTGAACTTTGTTTTGTTTTTGGACGGACTTGCCACAACGTTACAGAAGAAGAAGCTATGGAATATGTCGCTGGCTACACTATAGCAAATGATGTGTCGGCACGAGACTGGGTGGAACCTGTTTTTACAGCAGAAAAACCGTTTGATGCTATAAGTGCCTGGGATAGAAACCTCTTAGGTAAGCAATTACCTACATTTTGCCCATGCGGTCCAGTAATCGTAACTAAAGATGAAATAAACGATCCACATGATCTTCAGTTAACATTGAGGTTGAATGGAGAGTTAATGCAAAATTCAAAAACTGATGATTTAATATTTAATCTTCCACAAATAATAAGTTACTTTTCTAAATGGTACCGGTTCGGACCAGGAGACATAGTAACCACTGGGTCTCCTCCAGGTGTTGGAGCAGGACGAAAACCTCCTATATATATGAAACCAGGAGACGTGGTGGAAGTAGAAATTGAGGGAATTGGAAAACTTACTAATACCTTAGACAATGCTTAATTTTGAAGGAGAATACTATGCTTTTTGCTATTGCCCGAAGGGATAAACCTGGGATGGCTGATCAGCGAGCGCGATTGTTATCGGATCATGCAGATTATCAAAAAAAGTTTATTTCAGTAATTGTTTATGGGGGTGGTTTAGTTACAGATAAAACTGATATTGATAAATTTGAGTATACGGAAACTGGTATCCGTGATGTTATTGGTAATATATTGATTCTTGATGTACCTGATCGAGCAACCGCAGAATCTATTCATAATGACGACCCATACACAACAGGTGGATTGTTTGAAACGGTTATTATTGAACCATTTCTACAACGTGTTCCTATAAAGAATTAACTAGCTTTAATTTTAATGATTACCGGGAAATTAACCATGGTTAAAAAATGGTAGATAATACTGAACTAATAAAACTCAGCGCCCGAGAGGCTGTTAGGCTGTTAAAAGCTGGCGATGTAACTCCCATGGAGATGGTGGATGCTGCGGCCGAACGAATTAAATTTGTAGATAGTCATGTTAACGCTATACCTACGTTATGTATTGATGAAGCAAGGGAGCAATCTAATAAACTAGAGGTTCCAGAACAAACTGGCCCTGGCTGGTTAGCTGGTTTGCCAATAGTTGTTAAAGATCTTAATGAGATTAAGGGGGTGCTGACTACATATGGTTCTCAGATTTTTTCTGATAATATTCCACTTAAGGATGAAATATCGGTTTCTCAGCTTCGACGCAGCGGGGCTATTTTTATTGGTAAATCTAATACCCCAGAATTTGGAGCTGGAGCAAATACTTTTAATGAGGTGTTTGGCAAAACATTAAACCCCTGGAATTTATCCTTGACTTGTGGAGGTTCATCTGGGGGTTCAGCTGTGGCTTTAGCTACTGGCATGGCGTGGTTGGCTACTGGCTCTGACCTTGGAGGTTCACTGAGGACACCGGCAAGTTTTTGTTCGATTGTTGGAATGCGTCCCAGTCCAGGTCGAGTTCCTCATGGACCAAGCCGTAATCCTTTTCAGCTATTATCAGTCGATGGACCTATGGGTCGTTCTGTGGGTGATGTTGCCCTGATGCTAGATGCAGAAGTAGGTAAACATCCGCTTGATCCTATTTCATTAGAAGCACCTATGAAGTCATTTCAAGATGCTGTTGATAATCCGCGGGCACCTCACCGAATTGGTTTTACACGAGACTTAGGAATTGGACCGGTTGATGGTGAAGTAGCAGATATATGTGCTTCTGCAGTAGCACGCTTTGCTGAAGTAGGAACTATTGTTGAAGAATCTGCACCTGACTGTAACGACATTTTAGAAATATTTCAGGCCTTGAGAGCTGCATTGTTTGTTGGTGTGAGAGGACCGTTGTTAGAAAAATATAGAGATTATTTAAAACCTGAAATGATATGGAATATTGAAAAGGGCATGTCTCAGTCAACTGGCGAACTCGCTCAGGCCTGGGTGGCGCAAGGAGCTCTTTATCAACGCCTTATGGAGTGGTTTGAGGATTATGATTTGCTCGTTTTGCCAACTGCTATTTCTCCGCCTTTTGATGTAAACAAGCGTTATCTTGATCAACTTGATAATCACGTTTTTAAAAACTATATTGACTGGGTATATTTATCGTATATTGCAACTCTCACATCATCACCTGCAATCTCAATTCCTTGTGGTTTTACATCTAATGGTTTACCGGTAGGTATACAGTTGGTTGGCAAACCAAGAGCTGAATCAGAACTGTTATCATATGCAGCTAAATTTGAAGAAATTCTGAATATGGACAAATATACTCCAATTGATCCTATTTCTATCAATATCTAACTTTTTAATAGTTATTGATAGTATAAAAGTTTTGAAGTTCTGTTCTTGTTATCATCGTTTTCTCAATGTAGTTATTTGTTATCATGCGTTTACTAAGAAATGTTTATAATTTGCCCGATGATATTCGAGGCGCTGTGGTAGTTATTGGAAACTTTGATGGCCTGCATAAGGGGCATCAAGAAGTTATTGCAGCTGCGAGGGAAGTAGCCGATAAATCTGGAGGTCCACTGGTGATGATGACCTTTAGTCCTCATCCTCAAAGGTTTTTTCAGCCGGATGGAAAACCATTTCGACTTACTCCTTTTCGAGCTAAAGTTAGAGCAATAGCAGAATTAGGAATTGATATTTTACTTGTTTGTCGTTTTGATAAAAAACTCTCCTCTCTATCTGCCGAAGAATTTTTAGAATCGATTTTATATAATGGAATTGGTGCTAGCCACGTAGTGGTTGGTCATGATTTTACTTTTGGAAAACAACGTTTAGGTAATCCTGAATTACTAAAACTTAAAAGCAAGAAATATGGGTTTAACGTTACAATTGTTGCCCCACAAAAAGACGTTTATGGCGTAGTTTATTCATCATCTATTATTCGGAGTTATCTTAATGATGGATTTCCTGAAAAGGCGGCAGCAACGCTTGGGCGACTATGGGAAATTGAGGGTCGCGTTATGAAAGGTGATCAGCGAGGAAGGACTATTGGCTTTCCGACTGCTAATATTGACCCAATTCAATATGTACAACCTGCCTTAGGAGTTTACGCAATACGCGTCGGTGTTAAGTTATTAGGAAATATCCAGTGGTTTGATGGGGTGGCTAATTTGGGTATTCGCCCAACGGTGTGTGGCGATAGGATTTTATTAGAGTCTCACTTGTTTGATTTTGAAGCAGATTTATATGAAAAATATTTACGCATTGCATTTGTTGCTTACATAAGGCCAGAAGAAAAGTTTAAGAACTTGGATACACTAAAAACCCAAATTTCAATAGATAGCAAAAACTCTAGAAAAATTCTTTCAGACTTTTCATTAAAAAGTACAATATAATTAACTAATTAATAATTATATAATAGATGAGCATAAATTCGGTGGTTGCCGATTCATCATAAGGTTAATATAAGCCATATCTATTTTATTTCAAATTATGATAGGGCCACTATCGAAGGACCTTTAATGACAATTGACTATAAAGATACAGTTTTTTTACCATCAACTGAATTTCCTATGCGTGCGGGATTACCAAAAAAGGAACCAGAAATTCTCGATCGTTGGATATCTATGGATTTGTATGCAAAACAACGGGAACTTTCTAAAGGTAGAGAAAAATTTATTCTTCATGACGGACCTCCGTATGCTAACGGGAACCTGCATATAGGCCATGCACTTAATAAGATACTAAAAGACGTTATTAACCGATCTCAGCAAATGATTGGGAAAGACGCTAATTATGTTCCGGGATGGGATTGTCACGGTCTGCCAATAGAGTGGAAGGTGGAGGAGAAATATCGTTCTGCCGGTCGAAATAAAGATGAAGTGCCAATTATAGAGTTTCGTAATGAATGCCGTGAATTTGCAAAGCACTGGGTTGAGGTGCAGTCAAAAGAATTCCAACGTTTAGGTGTTATAGGTAATTGGTCCGACCCATATACAACAATGACTTATAAAGCCGAAGCGCAGATTTCACGAGAGATTAGTAAGTTCGCAATGAATGGAGGGTTGTATCGAGGTACACGGCCTGTTTTATGGTCGGTTGTAGAGCGCACTGCGTTAGCGGATGCTGAAGTTGAGTATGAAGAGCATAAATCTCCTACTATTTACGTTAGGTTTCCGGTTATTAGATCACAGATTGAGGAACTTTCTAGTGCGGCAGTTGTAATATGGACAACTACTCCATGGACTATTCCCGGCAATAGAGCTGTCGCTTACGGAGATACGATAGATTATGTTATATTTGATGTAATGGCTGTATCTGAAAAAGCCATGGCAGCCGCAGGAGACAGACTTATTGTTTCCAAAGATTTAGTAGAAAACTTCTGTAGCGACTGTGGCATAGAAATGATTTCTAAAATTTCTCAGATTAAAGGTTCAGATCTTATTGGAACTGCATGTTCTCATCCTTTGCAGGGAAAAGGTTTTGATTTTGATGTAAACATGTATGCTGGTGATTTCGTTACAACGGAAACTGGAACAGGTTTTGTACACATAGCGCCTAGTCATGGTGAAGATGATTATAGGTTAGGTATTGAGCACGGCCTGAAAGTCCCAGATATGGTTGATGAAGATGGAAGCTACTTCGATCATGTTCCTTTATTTGCAGGTTTAATTGTATTAACTGATGATGGTAAAGAAGGTAATGCTAATGGTGGTGTAATAAAAGAACTTATTAGTTGTGGGCATTTACTGGCTAAGGGAAGCTTGCGTCATTCCTATCCACATTCATGGCGATCGAAGGCTCCATTGATTTTTAGAAATACATCGCAATGGTTTATATCAATGGATGCTAACGGATTACGAGATAAGGCACTTGCGGCGATTGATCAAACACGATTTGTACCAGCCGCTGGAAAAACACGTCTTCGTTCGATGATAGAAAATAGACCTGATTGGTGTATATCCAGACAAAGGGCTTGGGGTGTGCCTATCCCAGTATTTGTTGAAAAAAAGACAGGCGAAGTTTTACGAGACCAAGAAGTTTTTGATCGTATTGCAGAAATTTTTGAGGCCGAGGGTGGGGATTCATGGTTTTCTAGTGAACCTTCACGTTTTCTTGGGGGTGCTTATGAAGCAGATGACTACGAACAGGTATTAGACATAGTTGAGGTGTGGTTCGAATCAGGCTCTACTCACAGTTTTGTCCTAGAAGATCGTCCAGAACTAAAGTGGCCTGCTTCGCTCTACTTAGAAGGATCAGATCAGCATAGAGGTTGGTTTCATTCATCACTTTTAGAATCGACGGGAACTCGAGGGCGTGCTCCTTATGACGCAGTGTTAACACATGGATTTGTTATGGCCGAAGATGGTCGCAAAATGTCTAAATCTCTTGGAAACGTTGTTTCTCCGCAGGGAGTTATAGACAAAATGGGGTCAGATATTCTGCGTATTTGGGTGGTTAGTTCGGATTATTCAGAAGATTTACGGATCGGTCCCGAAATTTTAAAACATCAGTCTGATTTGTATAGGCGAATAAGGAACACACTACGGTTTTTACTAGGAAACTTAGCTGAGTTTGATGAATCTGAGAGAGTTCCAACAACACAAATGCCTGAATTAGAACGATGGGTTTTACATCGTTTATGGGAACTAAATGCACTTATCCGTAAATCTGTTGATAATTATGACTTCCACAGCTTATGGACTGCATTACATAATTTTTGTGCGGTAGATTTATCGGCTTTTTACTTTGATATACGAAAGGATAGATTATATTGCGATCCAAGCGATTCTCAAACACGTTTAGCTAGTCGAACTGTATTGGATATATTGTTTAATCACTTAACAGCTTGGCTGGCACCAATTTTGTGTTTTACTGCCGAGGAAGCCTGGATTTCACGTAATGGCTATGGCTCTGATACTAGCGTTCATTTACGAACTTTTCCAGAGGTAAGTGAAGATTGGAGAGATGATTCGTTATCTGCAAAGTGGGATAAAGTTCGCCGTCTTCGGCGTGTTGTAACTGGGGCTTTAGAGATAGAACGTATAGAAAAGCGTATTGGTTCAAGTTTACAGGCGGCGCCTGAAGTTTATGCTGATGGTGATACTATAAATGCTATGGTGGATATAGATTTAGCAGAAATTTCAATAACCTCTAAAGCAACACTGATTGCAGGATCTCCTCCGTCTGGTTCATTTTTTCTGGAAGACGTTCCTGAAATAGGTGTTGTTACTAAACTCGCTGTAGGCGAAAAATGTGCTCGCTGTTGGCAGGTGCTTGAGGAAGTTGGTAATAATAAACATAAAGATATATGTAATCGGTGTTCTGAGGTTGTTGAAAAAACTTAATTATAACAAAAATTAATAGATAGTATTAGATTATGCAGCGCTATGCGCTTATATCCATTTTAGTTATTAGTATAATTGACCAGATATCTAAGCAGGTAATACTTGTCTATGTTTTTAATCCCCCTCGAATTATTGAGGTTTGTTCATTTTTTAATATTGTTCCGGTACTAAATACCGGTGTTAGTTTTGGGTTCTTTAGCGGTAGTTCCCAATTGGGTCGTTGGTTGCTTGTTATTATATCAGTGATAGTGGTTTTAGCTTTGTGTATATGGCTTATAAGAACTAGCTATGCTTTGATAATTTTTGGATTAATTATTGTTATTTCAGGTGCAGCTAGCAATATAATAGATCGAATTATTTATGGAGCGGTAATTGACTTTCTTGACTTACATATAGCGGGTTTCCATTGGCCTGCATTTAATTTTGCTGATAGTTTAATTGTTATGGGAGTAGCAATCCTACTTTATGATGGATTTTTTATTTCACCTCGAAAATTAAAATAGATATAAAAGGCAATTATGTGTTAACGAAGTATTCAACGGAGTGGTTCTTTATGGGACGTTTGGTCCAGATAGATGAATATTACGAAAAACCTAAGATATTAAAGGTTTTTGGGCTGGCTTTTCTGCTAATTAGCGCCGTATTTTTATTGGCTTCATGCGGAAGTTCTACAAAACGAGCCTTTGGCCTTGAAAGAATGTCTCCAGATGAATTCTCCGTTATTAAACGGGCACCTCTCTCACAGCCTCCCGATTATAAATTACGACCTCCAAGACCAGGGGCTGAAAGACCAGGTGTCGCGAGTCCTAGGGAGCAAGCACGAAGGGTTGTTTTTCTTGGTAAAGATGATCGTAATAAAAAAAGTAATACGCTTAACATTAATAAGGGTGCGACCAAAGGAGAGTCAGCTTTCTTAAAGCGGGCTGGAGCGAGAAAAGTTGAACCTAATATACGAAATAAAGTTGACCAAGAGAGTTCAGTTTTAGTAGATGCAAATCAAACGTTTGTAGAAAAGTTATTAGGCTTTGAAAAAGATAATGCAGAAATTGTTGATGCTGAAGCCGAAACAAAGAGATTGCAACAAAATAAGAAGCTTGACCAAAAATCTACAAAAGGAAAAACGCCGTTCATTGATAGAAAAAAGAATCAGCTTTTTAAGTTCTAATTTTTTTTCAGGGTTAGCTAAATTTCTTAATTATTTTATGGCCCTTACTATACTTAATAATGTGATAAGAGTTTTTTAATGCCTAGGAGTCAAATAATTAGAATAAAAATATTCTTAAACTTTCTATTAAGCTTAATGTTCTTTTTATTAGCACCAGAAACTTCTTTCTCTCAGATCTTTAGTCCAACTACTTTTACATTAGAAAATGGTCTAAGAATTGTGGTTATTGAAAACCATAGAGCCCCAGTAGTCACTCATATGGTTTGGTATAATGTGGGGGCAGCAGACGAACCTCCAGGTAAATCTGGAATAGCTCATTTTCTAGAACATTTAATGTTTAAGGGTACAGAAAACCGTATGCCAGGCGAGTTTTCCAAAATAGTTGCACGCAATGGAGGTAGAGAAAACGCATTTACAAGCCATGATTATACTGGGTATTTTCAAATTGTTTCCAAAGACAAACTTGGGTTGATGATGGAACTTGAGGCTGATCGTATGATGGGTCTAGTTCTAACTCAAAAAGATATTGATATTGAACGCCAGGTAGTAATTGAAGAGCGCCGTTCTCGTGTGGAGACTAGCCCCCAAGCAAAGTTAAATGAACTAGTTATGGCGACAACCTATATGAACCATCCTTATAGGCTGCCTGTTATAGGCTGGAAACATGAAATACAAGAATTGCAACTTGAGGACATTATAGAGTTTTACAAGAAATGGTATGCACCAAATAATGCGGTTTTAGTAGTTTCCGGAGATGTTGGTCCTTCAGAGGTTTATGCGTTAGCTAAACTCTACTACGGAAAATTACCTGTAAAGAAAATACCTACACGAGTACGTCCATCAGAGCCAAATCACCATGCCCCACGTGAAGTGATATTACGTGACCCTAGAGTTCTGCAGCCTGCTTGGTCACGAAGGTGGCTAGCACCAAGCTATAATTCGCTTAATAAAAATCACGCTTATGCATTAGAGGTATTTGCAGAAGTAATGGGCGGGGGAAGTACTAGCAGGCTTAACGTCTCATTGGTTGTTAGCCAGAAACTAGCTGTTTCTGCTGCAGCGTGGTACGCACCTAACACTTTGGACACATCTACCTTTGTTGTATGGTTTAGCCCTCGATCTGGCGTTGATATGGATGTAATTTCGACCGCAGTTTTAAAAGAGATGAATAAGGTCAAAAAAAATGGCGTAACTTTAAAAGAAGTTAATAGAGCTAAGCAACGTTTGCTAGATAGTGCTGTTTATGCACGCGATAGTATTGAAGGTCCGGCCCGTATTTTTGGAGTTGCTCTGACGACAGGTCAAAATGTTGATGATGTAGAAAATTGGGCTAATCGAATATCAAAGATAACGCCTGAACAGGTTAACTTGGCTGCACAGGCAGTTTTAAAAATAAATACTTCAACCACAGGAATTCTTTTACCTGTTGATACGAAAAAGGGAGAATAACATGTTTTTTATTCTCAAAATTTTTCAAACAATAGCCTTAGTACTAATAGCTAATTTTATTTTTCTAGCTCTAACTACAGCCCATTCAATGCAAATTCAGCATGTTATTAGTAACGGAGGTATAGAGGCGTGGTTAGTGGAAGACCATAGCCTCCCAATAATATCAATTAAATTTTCTTTTCCTGGTGGCAGCGTTAACGATCCCTCGGGTAAGTCAGGATTGGCAAATATGGCGACAAATCTTCTTGAAGAAGGAGCCGGTAATCTTGATGCTCAAAAGTTTCATCGTCGTCTTGAGGATCTGTCTGTATCTCTTAACTTTGAAACATATAAAGACATAGTCTTAGGCAGTATGAAGACCTTAAGTCGTAATAGTGATAAGGCTTTTGGTCTTCTTAATTTAGCTTTGTTAAAGCCGCGTTTTGATGATGATTCCATACAGCTCGTTCGTGAACGAATTCGAGCACAAATAGCTAGAAATAAAAATGATCCCGGTAATATAGCTCAGCGTACTTTTTGGTCGATGATGTTTCCAGATCATCCATATCGATACGAAAATCGTGGAAATGATAAAAGTGTTTTAAGAATTAATAAATATGATCTGCAATCATTTGTAAGATCATATCTCGTGAAGACTGGTTTAATCGTTGGTGTAGCCGGGGATATTAGGGCAGATGAGCTGGCAATTTTATTAGACAAAACGTTTGGTGGCCTTCCAAAAAGTTTATCAAAGAAAGGTATCGAGGATGTTAGTCCTAAGACAGAGGGTAAAGTAGTCGTAGTTGAAAATAATTTAACGCAGAGCAGCATTGTTTTTGGACAGATTGGTTTGTCACGTAATCATCCAGATTATTATGCTATTTATATACTTAATCATATACTTGGTGGTGGTGGCTTTACGTCGAGACTTTATAGGGAAATACGCGAGAAAAGAGGATTAGTATATTCAGTTTATAGTTATCTTTTACCACTTGATTATTCGGCCCTTTGGTTGGGTGCAGCTGCTACAAACAATGAATCAGTAAAAGACACCATTCAAATAATAAGGTCTGAATGGTCCCGAATGCAGGACTTACAAATTACGCAAGAACAATTAGAATCTGCTAGAGATAATATTAAAGGTTCGTTTTTGTTAAGATTTAATAATACAGCTTCCATCGCTGGTATGTTATTAGAAATACAGAGAAGAGGTTTGGGTATAAACTATGTTCAAAACCGTGAGAATATTTACGATACTATAACTATTAATGATATAAATAGGGTGGCTAAAAAGTGGCTTGATCCAGATTTATTGACTTTTGTTATAGTAGGTAAACCTGGTAATATTTTTTCTTCTGAAGTGCTTAGAGAAAAATAATTAGTTTTTATATTTGTTCCCGATCTATATACTAGATAATATTTTATTAGTTTTTCTTTTAGGAATTTAATGTGTCCGTCACCTTGATTATTAAATTATATTGTAAATCGGGGATGTTAACCAATTATAAGACTTAACTCTTACTGTCTAGACTCGGGTTCTTATCGGTAAATTATACAAATGCACTATCAACAAGACATATCCGCTTGCTTATCATCGGCTATTGGTGACAGAGGTCTAAGTCAGAATTCTTTTAATAATGAAATTAAGAGAGTAAATGAGGCATTGAATTGGCTAAGAATAGAATTAAAATCAGGACATTTGCCAGCGTTTGATATTTGTCGACATACTGATGATATAGAAAATTTAAACGATCTTGCAAAAGGCCTGCGTAACAGCTGTGATACTATAGCTGTACTAGGTACGGGTGGATCAAGTTTTGGCGCTCAAACAGTTTGCGCTTTATCAAAAGCAGGCTCAGGTCCAAAGATTAAATTTTTAGATAATATTGACCCGTATACGATAGATTGTTTTATTAATGAAGCTAAATCTGAGCAATTAGGACTACTAATTATCTCCAAGTCCGGGGGTACTATGGAGACACTTGCTCAAGCTATTACAATAATTCCCAAGATGGATGATTTAGGACCTAATAAAGTAATCGTAATCACCGAAAATAATGACTCTCCACTAAGGCGATTTTCCGAGCAATTTAATTTAATGACACTTGATCATGACCCCAACATAGGTGGTCGTTTTAGTGTGTTTAGCATGGTAGGGATTTTACCAGCTTTAGTAGCTGGTGTTGATGGAAGGAAATTCCGTGCCGGTGCGTATGAAACTTTATCGCAGGCCTTACTAGCTGACCAGGTTTTAGATGTGCCATCGGCAGTTGGAGCTGCCGTATCAGTAGCTTTATATCGAGAGAAAGCAACTAGTATTTCTGTTTTGATGTCTTATAGTGATCGGCTTTCAAAGTTTTCTCAATGGTATCGACAGCTATGGGCTGAAAGTCTGGCTAAAGGTGGAGAAGGTATGACGCCCATAGCAGGTCTGGGCACGGTTGATCAACATAGCCAGCTGCAGCTTTATCTAGACGGCCCCAAAGACAAGATGTTTACTTTTTTAGCTCCTAGATATGGGGGAGTGGGTGCTAAGATAGATAATGAATTATCAAGAAAAATTGGCTTAGATTATGCTAAAGATTGTACAGTTGGGGATCTCATGGATGCGGCACATCAAGCCACTCATAGCTCATTAGTTTCTAAAGATCACCCTACGCGTTTACTAACTATTAATGAATTAGATGAAGCTACTTTAGGAGCTTTAATGATGCATTATATGTTAGAGACAGTGATGGTAGCCAGACTTTTGGATGTTAATCCTTTTAACCAGCCAGCAGTGGAGGACGGAAAACTGCGAGCACAAGAATATTTAAAAGCTTAAAAATGACTATTCGTATGCTTCCTGACAATATTATTAACCGCATAGCAGC
>Ga0315339_1000184_pt1 | contig 96590 bp, 96 predicted proteins | sample ASW17metaG_FD_204514 | JGI IMG/M metagenome (GOLD analysis project Ga0315339, IMG submission 204514) | Ammonia-oxidizing marine archaeal communities from Pacific Ocean, United States - ASW #17 | ecosystem: Environmental > Aquatic > Marine > Oceanic | place: USA: California | collected 2016-12-05
CAGGTTCCTGTGAGCTGCCGGAAGGTGTGGAAATGGTTATGCCGGGTGACAACGTGAAGATGAGTGTTACCCTGATTGCTCCGATCGCCATGGAAGATGGCCTGCGCTTCGCGATTCGTGAAGGTGGCCGTACCGTTGGTGCCGGCGTAGTCTCAAAGATCATCGAGTAATTGCTCTTTTTGAGTAAGAACTTGAAGTAAGTGCGCTGAGTTGTTTCGGTGCAGGCCAGTAGCTCAATTGGCAGAGCAGCGGTCTCCAAAACCGCAGGTTGGGGGTTCGATTCCCTCCTGGCCTGCCATTTTTTAACATCCGGATACATAAGCTGATTCCTATGGAGTCAAAAGCCGATCGTTCGACCAGTAGCTTCGATGCAGTAAAGTGGCTGGTCGTATTTGTTCTGATTGCAGCGGGCGTCGTTGGCAATCAGTATTTTAATGCCGAGTCACTGCTGTATCGGGTGCTGGCTCTCGTAGCTCTTGCTCTGGTCGCTGCTTTTGTGGCGCTCCAAACCGAGCGTGGTCGGCGTTTTGCGACTCTGCTCAAGGAAGCCAGGGTTGAAATCCGGAAGGTCGTATGGCCCACCAGGCCGGAGCTGATCCAGACCACAGCCATCGTCGTTGTGTTTGTATTGGTTGTGGCGTTGATGCTGTGGGGTATGGATTCGTTGATCAGTTGGCTGGTCTCCGGAGTTATCGGGTAACAGGAGTGGGCAATGGCTAAGCGCTGGTACGTCGTTCATGCGTATTCTGGCTTTGAAAAGCACGTAATGCGCACTCTCAGGGAGCGTGTTGCTCTCAATGACTTGGAAGAGAAGTTCGGCGAAATCCTTGTGCCGACTGAAGAAGTCGTTGAGATGCGTGACGGGAAGAAGCGCAAGAGTGAGCGCAAGTTCTATCCCGGCTACGTTCTGGTGCAGATGGAAATGGATGACGGCACCTGGCATCTGGTCAAGAATACGCCCAGGGTTCTTGGTTTCATTGGTGGTACCAAGGATAAGCCGGCCCCAATTACAGAGCGTGAGGCAGAGGCCATTCTTCGCCGTGTTGAGAGCGGTGCTGACAAGCCCAAGCCGAAGACTCTGTTCGAGCCAGGCGAGATTGTTCGCGTCACTGAAGGGCCGTTTGCGGACTTCAATGGCGTGGTTGAAGAAGTTGACTACGACAAGAGTCGGGTCAAGGTTGCTGTGTTGATTTTCGGTCGTTCAACTCCAGTAGAGCTGGAGTTTGGGCAAGTCGAAAAAGACTGAGCGGCAGCCTTACATGCTGAGAGCTCGCGCGCTATGGCGACGCGGGCTTTTTGTGTCTGCTACTGGCAGTTGTAAATACAGGGGAGCCGAGAGGCGTTCGAACCCACAGGAGAAATATCATGGCTAAGAAGATTGAAGCGTACATCAAGCTTCAGGTTGCTGCCGGCAAGGCCAACCCGAGTCCTCCCGTTGGTCCCGCGCTGGGTCAGCGTGGCGTAAATATCATGGAGTTCTGTAAGGCGTTCAACGCACAGACCCAGGATATGGAGCCGGGCCTGCCGATTCCTACTGTTATCACCGTTTACAGTGATCGCAGCTTTACCTTTATCACCAAGACTCCGCCCGCACCGGTGCTGCTGAAGAAGGCAGCCGGCATCAAGAGCGGCTCTGGTCGTCCCAATACCGACAAAGTTGGCACGGTAACTCGTGACCAGTTGGAAGAAATTGCCAAGACCAAAGAGCCGGATCTGACTGCAGCCGACATGGATGCTGCGGTTCGTACCATTGCCGGAACTGCCCGTAGCATGGGCCTGAACGTGGAGGGCCTGTAACATGGCAAAGCTTAGCAAGCGTCAGAAGCTGATTCGTGAAAAAGTCGATTCCACCCGCGCATATTCCGTTGACGAAGCGGTAGCGTTGCTGGTTGAGCTGGGCGGTAACGTCAAGTTCAAGGAATCCGTGGACGTTGCCGTCAATCTGGGCGTCGATGCGCGTAAATCAGACCAGGTTGTGCGCAGCAGCACTGTTCTGCCTCACGGTACTGGCAAAACCGTTCGTGTAGCGGTATTCACCCAGGGCGCCAACGCCGAGAAAGCCACCGCTGCCGGTGCTGATATTGTTGGCATGGATGACCTGGCGGAAGAAGTCAAAAAAGGCAACATGGATTTCGATGTGGTTATCGCCACTCCGGACGCCATGCGTGTTGTTGGTCAGCTGGGCCAGATCCTTGGTCCCCGCGGCCTGATGCCGAACCCGAAAGTCGGCACTGTTACCCCGGATGTTGAGACTGCTGTAAAGAACGCCAAGGCAGGTCAGGTGCGTTACCGTACTGATAAGAACGGTATCATCCATGCGCCGATGGGTAATGTGGAATTCTCTGCGCAGAACATCAAGGAAAACCTTGAAGCTCTGATCGCGGACCTGAAAAAGGCCAAGCCGTCTTCTTCGAAAGGTGTTTACCTCAAGAAGGTAACCCTGTCGTCGACGATGGGTCCTGGTCTGACTATCGATCAGAGCGCTCTGAGCATCTGAGGCTTTGTTCGGTAGTTACTTTGTAGTCTGGGCGGAAGCCAAGGCTGTCAAAGACCGCAGGCCCCTGAGGCACTCTTTTTTATAGAAGAGATGCTGGAAGGGTTAAAGCAACGCCTGCGCAGACGGTGTGAAGACGTTCTCTCTGAACCCAAACACCGTTGGGAGCCCCGCGAGGGGTATATGTGGGTTTGCCGGGAATATGCCCGGCGAAATCGAGGAGAAATCCAGTGGCAATTAGACTCGAAGACAAGAAAGCGATCGTCGCTGAAGTCAACGAGACTGCCGGTGGTGCTCTGTCTGTTGTTCTGGCTGACTACCGTGGTATCACCTCAGGTGATATGACGGCGCTGCGAGCGAAGGCCCGCGCTGAAAGCGTTCATCTAAAGGTTGTTCGTAACAACCTGGCGAAGATCGCAATCCGCGGTACTGAGTTCGAGTGTATTGATGCGGCGCTGGTCGGCCCGACAATTCTGGCGTTCTCTATGGAAGATCCGGGTGCGGCTGCGCGCCTGCTGAAGGATTTTGCCAAAGAGAAAGAGGCATTCGAGATCAAGGGCCTGGCTGTCGGCGGTGAGCTGATGGGCGCAGACCAGATTGATCGCCTTGCCAAGCTACCGACACGCCACGAGGCGTTGACGATGCTGGCCGCTGTAACACAGGCACCGATCACCAAGCTTGCGCGGACACTGAACGAAGTTCCAACGAAAGTGACCCGTGCTGTTGCGGCAGTTCGAGACCAGAAGCAAGAAGCTGCTTGATTCTGTTGAACACCATTTTTATATTTTTGGGAGAAAGTCATGGCTCTGTCTAACGAAGACATTTTGAACGCAATTGCCGAAATGAGCGTAATGGACGTTGTTGCGCTGGTTGAAGCAATGGAAGAAAAATTCGGCGTATCCGCCGCTGCTGCTGTAGCTGCTGCTCCGGCTGCCGCCGGTGGCGAAGCCGCTGCTGCTGAAGAGCAGACTGAATTTGACGTTGTTCTTACCGGTCCTGGTGAGAAGAAAGTTAACGTCATCAAGGCCGTTCGTGAACTGACTGGCCTGGGTCTGAAAGAAGCGAAAGAAATGGTCGACAGCGCTCCTTCCGTTATCAAGGAAGCAGCGAGCAAAGACGACGCTGAAGAAGCCAAGAAGAAGCTTGAGGAAGCAGGCGCTTCTGTTGAGCTCAAGTAAGAGTTGGCTTTTGATCGAAACCGTGCGTTAAGCATGGACAGGCTGGTGGCCATGTGCCACCGGCCTTTTTCTGTTGTATATGCTATAGACTCTGAACGCCGATTCAGTGGTGCTGTCAGAATCTATAACCTACAGCGAGAGTCTTGTTCAAGACGGCGCAGTAAGCCGAGCAATTCGGCCCCGAAGCATGAAAATGGTTGCTTCTTGATACCAGGTATCAGGTCTAAAGCTGGGGAATGCAGATGACTTACTCCTATACTGAGAAAAAGCGGATTCGCAAAGATTTTAGTAAATTGCCGTCCGTGATGGATGTTCCCTATTTGCTGTCTATACAGCTGGATTCGTTCCGGGACTTCCTCCAAAGTGAAGCCGCGCCCGAAAATCGTCGGGAAACCGGTCTCCACGCAGCATTCAAATCCGTATTCCCGATTGTCAGTTATTCTGGCAACGCCGCACTCGAATACGTGAGTTACCGCATCGGCGAGCCGGTATTTGACGTCAAGGAATGCCAGCTTAGGGGCGTCACCTACGCAGCACCGCTGCGGGTGAAAGTAAGACTTATCATTTATGATAAGGAATCGTCCAACAAGGCGATCAAGGATATTAAAGAGCAGGAAGTCTACATGGGCGAAATGCCCCTGATGACCGAGAACGGTACCTTCGTTATCAACGGTACCGAGCGTGTTATCGTTTCCCAGCTCCACCGTTCACCCGGTGTGTTCTTCGATCATGACAAGGGTAAGACCCACTCGTCAGGTAAGCTGTTGTATTCGGCGCGGGTGATTCCTTACCGTGGTTCCTGGCTGGACTTCGAGTTCGACGCCAAGGACTCGGTCTTTGTCCGTATCGACCGTCGCCGCAAGCTGCCCGCGTCTATTCTCCTGCGTGCCCTGGGTTATAACTCAGAGCAGATGCTGGAGATGTTCTTTGATACCAGTAAGTTCAGTATCGGTCCTGAGGTGTGCAAGCTCGAGCTGGTTCCAAGTCGCCTGCGCGGTGACATTGCCACGTTCGACATCAAGGACAAGAAGGGCTCCGTCATCGTTGAAGAGGGTCGCCGGATCACCGCTCGTCATATCAAGCAGCTTGAAAAAGCGGGCTTGACCGAGCTGGAAGTGCCGACGGAATACCTTTACGGCCGTGTACTCTCGAAAGACATGGTGGACACCAAGTCCGGAGAGGTTCTGGTTGAGTGTAATACCGAGCTGACCGAAGAAGTTGTCACCAAGATTCTCGACGCTGGCGTTACAGAAATTGAAACTCTGTACACCAACGACTTGGATTGTGGTCCGTTCATGTCGGATACGCTGCGCATCGACCCAACCCGCACGCCCCTCGAGGCGCTGGTTGAGATCTATCGCATGATGCGCCCGGGTGAGCCGCCCACCAAAGAGTCGGCCGAGAACCTGTTCAACAACCTGTTCTTCTCTGAAGAGCGGTATGACCTGTCCTCCGTTGGCCGCATGAAGCTGAACCGTCGCCTGCGTCGCGAAGAAAGCACCGGCGAAGGCACGTTGACCCATGACGACATCATCGACGTCCTCAAGACGCTGATCGATATTCGTAACGGTCAGGGCAATGTCGACGACATTGATAACCTGGGCAACCGTCGAGTTCGTTGTGTCGGTGAGATGGCGGAGAACCAGTTCCGCGTTGGCCTCGTGCGTGTTGAGCGTGCTGTGCGCGAGCGTTTGAGTCTGGCGGAAAGCGAAGGCCTGATGCCTCAGGATCTGATCAACGCCAAGCCGGTAGCGGCTGCGGTGAAGGAATTCTTTGGCTCCAGCCAGCTGTCCCAGTTCATGGACCAGAACAACCCGCTGTCGGAAGTGACTCACAAGCGTCGTATCTCGGCTCTCGGTCCAGGTGGTCTGACCCGTGAGCGTGCCGGCTTTGAGGTTCGTGACGTACATCCGACTCACTATGGTCGTGTGTGTCCGATCGAGACGCCGGAAGGCCCGAACATCGGTCTGATCAACTCGCTGGCAACCTACGCCCGCTCCAACTCTTACGGTTTCCTTGAGAGTCCGTACCGGAAGGTGGTTGACGGCGAGGTGACCGATGAAGTGGTTTATCTCTCGGCCATTGAAGAGAGCAACTACATCATCGCCCAGGCCAGTGCGGCAATGGACGAGAACAAGCGTCTGTCTGATGAGCTGGTAACGGTTCGTCATCAGAACGAGTTCACGGTAACGCCGCCGGAAAACGTCAACTTCATGGACGTTTCACCGCGCCAGGTAGTGTCGGTAGCAGCCTCGCTGATTCCGTTCCTGGAACACGACGACGCCAACCGTGCACTGATGGGCTCCAACATGCAGCGCCAGGCGGTTCCGACGTTGCGTTCGCAGGTGCCCTTGGTAGGTACTGGTGTTGAGCGTACCGTGGCCCAGGACTCTGGCGTTTGCGTAACCGCTCGTCGCGGTGGTGTGATCGAGAGCGTCGATGCGGCCCGTATCGTGGTACGTGTCAACGACGATGAGACTGAAGCCGGTGATGCTGGTGTGGATATCTACAACCTCACCAAGTACACCCGTTCGAACCAGAACACCTGTATCAACCAGCGCTCCATTGTTAACCAGGGCGATGAAATTGCCCGTGGTGACGTGCTGGCTGACGGCCCGTCCGTGGATCTGGGTGAGCTGGCTCTGGGGCAGAACATGCGTATCGCGTTCATGCCCTGGAACGGTTACAACTTTGAGGACTCGATCCTCATTTCCGAGAAAGTGGTTCAGGAAGACCGCCTGACTACCATCCACATTCAGGAACTGACCTGTGTGGCTCGGGATACCAAGCTGGGTAGCGAGGAAATCACCGCGGATATTCCGAACGTTGGTGAAAGTGCGCTGTCCAAGCTGGATGAGTCCGGCATCGTGTATATCGGTGCGGAAGTAGGTCCTGGCGATATCCTGGTTGGCAAGGTAACACCGAAAGGTGAAACCCAGTTGACCCCGGAGGAGAAGCTGCTGAGGGCCATCTTCGGCGAGAAGGCTTCGGACGTGAAGGACACGTCCTCACGTGTGCCCACTGGCACCCGTGGCACGGTTATCGACGTTCAGGTCTTTACCCGTGACGGCATCGAAAAGGACACGCGTGCCCAGTCCATCGAAAAAGAGCAGTTGGACGAGTATCGCAAGGACCTGAAGGACGAGTATCGCATTGTAGAAGGTGCCACCTTCGAACGTTTGACCAATGCCCTCAAGGGGCAGGAAGTCATCAGTGGTCCTGGTCTCAAGAAAGGCGCCAAGTTGGACGAATCGTACCTGGCAGAGTTGCCGCGCGACGACTGGTTCAAGCTACGGATGAAAGACGAGGCGCTGAATGAGCTGCTTGAAAAATCCGAGCAGGGTCTTGAAGATCGCAAAAAAGAGCACGAAGCGCGCTTTGACGATAAGAAAGGCAAGCTTCAGCAGGGTGATGACCTTGCCCCGGGTGTTCTCAAGATCGTCAAGGTGTACCTCGCGATCAAGCGTCGGATTCAGCCGGGCGACAAGATGGCCGGACGTCATGGTAACAAGGGTGTTATTTCATCGGTCATGCCGATTGAGGACATGCCTTATGATGAACATGGCAACACAGTTGACGTGGTTCTCAACCCCTTGGGTGTTCCGTCGCGGATGAACGTCGGTCAGGTTCTTGAAACGCACCTGGGTGCAGCAGCCAAAGGGCTGGGTGAGCGCATCAGCCAGATGCTGGATGAGCAGCGTAAGATCGCTGAGCTCCGCAATTTGCTGGACGAGATCTATAACCACTCGGACGAGGTCACCAAGGTGGACCTGGATTCGCTGAGTGACAAAGAGATCCTGGCCCTGGCTAACAATCTGCGCGCAGGTGTCCCCATGGCAACGCCGGTCTTCGACGGTGCCAAGGAAGCAGAGGTCAAGCGTATGCTTGAGCTGGCAGGTCTGAGTACGACTGGCCAGACTGTATTGTATGACGGCCGTACGGGTGATGAATTTGACCGCCCGGTAACGGTTGGCTACATGTACATCCTCAAGCTGAACCACTTGATCGACGACAAGATGCACGCTCGTTCCACCGGTTCGTACAGCCTGGTTACCCAGCAGCCGCTGGGTGGTAAGGCGCAGTTCGGTGGTCAGCGCTTCGGTGAGATGGAAGTGTGGGCACTCGAGGCCTACGGTGCGGCGTATACGCTGCAGGAAATGCTTACCGTGAAGTCTGATGATGTGAATGGTCGGACCAAGATGTACAAGAACATTGTCGATGGCGATCATCGTATGGAGCCGGGCATGCCCGAGTCCTTCAATGTTCTGGTCAAGGAAATCCGCTCGCTGGGTATCGACATCGAGCTGGAATCCGACTGAGCCGAATTGTTTTTGGCAGCGTGAGCGGGTACCGGTCGGTACCCGCCCGAGAATAACGCCATCCGGAGCTGTTACTGATGAAAGATTTGCTGAATCTTCTCAAAAACCAGAACCAGAAGCAGGAATTTGACGCCATTCGTATTGGCCTGGCGTCGCCTGACATGATCCGTTCATGGTCTTTTGGTGAGGTCAAAAAGCCTGAGACCATCAACTACCGTACGTTCAAGCCTGAGCGTGACGGTCTTTTCTGTGCCAAGATCTTCGGCCCGATCAAGGATTACGAGTGCCTGTGCGGCAAGTACAAGCGGCTCAAGCACCGTGGTGTCATCTGCGAGAAGTGCGGTGTTGAAGTGGCACTGGCCAGTGTGCGCCGTGAGCGCATGGGTCACATCGAGCTCGCCAGCCCGGTCGCCCACATCTGGTTCCTGAAATCACTGCCGTCCCGCATCGGCCTGATGCTGGACATGACCCTGCGCGATATCGAGCGGGTCCTGTATTTTGAGTCGTTCATCGTGATCGAGCCGGGCATGACGACGCTTGAGCGCGGTCAATTGCTGAACGACGAGCAGTATTACGAAGCCCTTGAAGAGTTCGGTGACGAATTCGATGCCCGCATGGGTGCCGAAGCCGTCCAGGAGCTGCTGGAAGGTATTGATCTGCAGGCCGAGGTTGAGGCCTTGCGGGAAGAGATTCCCCAGACCAACTCCGAGACCAAGATCAAGAAGTTCAGCAAGCGCCTGAAGATTCTTGAGGCTTTCCTGTATTCCGGCAATAAGCCGGGCGACATGGTCATGACCGTTCTGCCGGTTCTGCCGCCGGATCTTCGTCCGCTGGTGCCGCTGGATGGTGGCCGTTTTGCCACCTCTGACCTGAACGACCTGTATCGCCGGGTGATCAACCGTAACAACCGCCTCAAGCGCCTGTTGGAGCTGAATGCTCCGGACATTATTGTGCGCAACGAGAAGCGGATGCTACAGGAAGCGGTTGATGCGCTGTTGGATAACGGCCGTCGTGGTCGCGCCATCACTGGTACCAACAAGCGTCCGCTGAAGTCCCTGGCCGACATGATCAAGGGTAAGCAAGGTCGCTTCCGTCAGAACCTGCTCGGTAAGCGTGTGGACTACTCCGGTCGTTCCGTGATCGTGGTTGGTCCGTACCTGCGTTTGCATCAGTGTGGTCTGCCCAAGAAGATGGCGTTGGAGCTGTTCAAGCCGTTCATCTTCTCAAAGCTTGAGCACCGTGGCTTGGCGACCACCATCAAGGCCGCCAAGAAGATGGTCGAGCGTGAGGAAGGCGTGGTCTGGGATATCCTGGACGAGGTCATCCGTGAGCATCCGATCATGCTGAACCGGGCACCGACTCTTCACCGTCTGGGTATCCAGGCGTTCGAGCCGGTACTGATCGAAGGCAAGGCCATTCAGCTGCATCCGCTGGTGTGTGCGGCCTACAACGCCGACTTCGACGGTGACCAGATGGCGGTACACGTGCCGCTGACCCTGGAAGCCCAGCTCGAAGCCCGTGCGTTGATGATGTCCACCAACAACGTGCTGTCGCCGGCCAACGGCGAGCCGATCATCGTGCCGTCCCAGGACGTGGTACTGGGTCTTTACTACATGACCCGCGAGCGCAAGAGTGCCGTCGGTGAAGGCATGGTGTTTGCCGATGTTAAAGAAGCGCACCGTGCCTATGGTGCTGGCAAGGTTGACCTTCAGGCGATCGTCAAGGTCCGGGTCAAGGAAGTCACGATCCAGGAAGACGGCGAGCGTACCGAAGAGTACAAGATCGTTGACACCACGGTCGGTCGTGCGCTGTTGTTCGATATCGTTCCTGACGGCCTGTCCTATGAGCTGGTCAACAAGCCGATGGTCAAGAAGTCGATCTCGAATCTGATCAACACCTGTTACCGTGATGCCGGCCTCAAGGATACCGTTATCTTTGCTGACCAGCTCATGTACATGGGCTACCACTATGCGACGGTTTCCGGTATCTCGATCGGCTTCAACGACTTCGAGATTCCTCCCGAGAAATACGAGTTGGTGGATGCTGCCTCCGAGGAAGTCAAGGACATCGAGACCCAGTACGCATCCGGTCTGCTGACCCAGGGTGAGAAGTACAACAAGGTTATCGATATCTGGTCCCGTGCCAACGACAAAGTGTCGAAGGCGATGATGGATCGGCTCTCGAAGGAGCAGGTTATCGGGCCAGACGGCAAGCCAGTTAAAGGTGAGGACGGCGAAGACTTGATGCAGGAGTCGTTCAACTCGGTTTACATGATGGCTGATTCGGGCGCCCGGGGTTCCGCGGCTCAGATTCGCCAGCTGGCTGGTATGCGGGGCCTGATGGCGAAGCCGGACGGCTCCATCATCGAGACGCCGATCACTGCGAACTTCCGTGAGGGTCTGAACGTACTCCAGTACTTCATATCCACCCACGGTGCCCGTAAGGGTCTGGCGGATACGGCACTGAAGACCGCGAACTCAGGTTACCTGACTCGCCGTCTGGTAGACGTTTCCCAGGATCTGGTCGTTACCGAAACCGACTGTGGTACCGAAGAAGGTCTGTTGATGACGCCGCACATCGAGGGTGGCGACGTTGTTGTACCGCTGGGTGATCGTGTGCTTGGTCGTGTTACGGCCCGTGCAGCCTTTACGCCAACGGACAAGGACAATGCCGTTGTCGAGGCCGGCGTCCTGCTGGACGAGAAAGCGGTTGAATCCCTTGAGCGTGCCGGTGTGGACGAAGTCTGGGTTCGCTCTGCGATCACCTGTGAGACTCGCCACGGTATCTGCTCCAAGTGTTATGGCCGTGATCTTGCCCGTGGCCACGAGGTCAATGTGGGCGAGGCTGTCGGTGTTATCGCTGCACAGTCCATCGGTGAGCCGGGTACCCAGCTGACCATGCGTACCTTCCACATTGGTGGTGCGGCAAGCCGGGCATCAGCGGTTGACAATATCCAGGTCAAGCACGGCGGCACCGTTCGTCTGCACAACCTGAAATCGATCGAGAAGAGCGACGGCAGTCTGGTTGTTGTGTCCCGTTCCTCAGCGCTGGCCATTGCCGATGAGCAGGGTCGTGAGCGCGAGTGGTACAAGCTGCCCTATGGTGCGGTGCTGTCTGTCAAGCACGGCGACGCCGTGGAAGCAGGGGTTGCGGTTGCCAAGTGGGATCCGCACACGCACCCAATCATCGCTGAAGCGGAAGGTACCGCCAAGTTCGTCAACATGGATCAGGGCATTACCGTCCGTACCCAGACTGATGAGCTGACGGGTCTTTCCACGATGGAGGTTATCGACCCGAAAGAGCGTCCGGCGGCTGGTAAGGACATTCGTCCTGCCATTCAGCTGATCGACGACAAGGGTAACGATGTTGAGTTGCCAGGTGGTGGTACCGCGATCTTCTTCCTGCCGGCCAACGCGCTGGTGACCATGGCCAATGGCGCCAAGATCGAGCTGGGTGACGTGGTTGCCCGTATTCCGCAGGAAAGCTCGAAGACCCGGGATATCACCGGTGGTCTGCCGCGTGTTGCCGACCTGTTCGAGGCCCGTCGTCCGAAAGAATCGTCCATCCTGGCTGAAGTCAGTGGTGTGGTGTCCTTCGGCAAGGAAACCAAGGGCAAGAAACGTCTGGTGATTACGCCGAAGGATGCGGATCCGTATGAGGTTCTGATTCCCAAGCATCGCCAGATGAACGTGTTCGAGGGTGAAACGGTCGAGAAGGGTGAGGTTATCTCTGATGGCCCGTCCAATCCGCACGACATCCTTCGTCTTCTGGGTGTGGTTGCGTTGGCCAAGTACATCACCAACGAAATCCAGGACGTTTACCGTCTGCAGGGTGTTGTCATCAACGATAAGCATATTGAGGTTATCGTTCGACAGATGCTGCGTAAGGTGGAGATCACTGATGCCGGTGATACCAGCCTGCTGGCTGGCGATCAGGTAGAAATTACCCAGTTCATGGAAGAGAATGAGAAAGCGGAAGCGGCAGACAAGGAAACCGCACGTTGTGAGCGCTTGTTGCTGGGTATTACCAAGGCATCTCTGGCGACGGAGTCGTTCATTTCAGCGGCATCGTTCCAGGAAACCACGCGGGTTCTGACCGAAGGCGCCGTCACCGGCAAGCGGGATTACCTCCGCGGCCTGAAAGAGAACGTTGTCGTTGGTCGCCTGATTCCGGCTGGTACCGGTCTGGCATACCACGCAGAGCGTCGTCGCAAGCGTGATCTGGAAGAGCAGGGCGTAACGGCAGCGGATGTCGAAGAAGCTCTGAGTGCCGAGCTCAACCGCGAAAGCTGAGTTGACCGGTAACGCCACCCGCCGGTAGTTACTTACCCGACGGGTGGTCAAAAAGAGATCAGTCATCTTGACTGTTCAGGGTCGCAGGCTTAAACTTGCGACCCTCAAATTTTACCCCCGCCTGTCGGGGGTAAGTTTCATTGATACGGTTTTTTGGAGTTTGCTTACATGGCAACGATTAATCAGTTGGTGCGTAAGCCTCGTAAACGCAAAGCGGCCAAGAGCGACGTTCCTGCTCTGCAGGCTTGCCCGCAGCGCCGTGGTGTTTGTACTCGTGTGTACACCACAACGCCGAAGAAGCCGAACTCAGCACTGCGTAAAGTGTGCCGTGTTCGCCTGACCAACGGCTACGAGGTTTCCTCATACATTGGTGGTGAAGGTCACAACCTTCAGGAGCACAGTGTTGTGCTGATCCGTGGCGGTCGAGTAAAAGACCTTCCGGGTGTGCGCTATCACACTGTTCGCGGAACACTGGACACCCAGGGTGTGCAGAACCGTAAGCAGGGCCGCTCCAAGTACGGTGCAAAACGACCCAAGTCCTGATGTCCCACACGGGTGTCTTTTATCGTTGCTACGTAGAACGGTAAGAGTAAGGCTGAGTAGCTGATGCTATCTCAGGGGTTCCTGAAGACCTTTTAATAGATAAGGGCTTATCGATGCCTAGAAGAAGAGTTGCAGCAAAACGGGAAATTATCCCGGATCCCAAATTCGGCAGTGCACGGCTGGCCAAGTTCATCAACCATGTGATGGAAAGCGGCAAAAAAGCTGTTGCTGAGCGCATTGTTTATGGCGCGCTCGATATCGTTGCCGACAAGTCCAAGGAAGAGCCGATCGACATGTTCGAGAAGGCCCTGGAAAACATCCAGCCGATGGTTGAAGTTAAATCCCGTCGTGTGGGTGGTGCTACCTACCAGGTGCCTGTCGAAGTACGGCCTTCCCGTCAGAACGCGCTGGCCATGCGCTGGCTCGTAGAATTTTCACGGAAGCGTGGTGAAAAGTCCATGGCGCAGCGTCTGGCAGGTGAAATCCTGGATGCCGCTGATAGCAAGGGCTCCGCTGTTAAGAAGCGCGAAGACGTTCATCGCATGGCAGAAGCCAACAAGGCGTTCTCTCACTTCCGTTTCTAATCAGCCGAGGTTCATACAGTGGCACGCAAGACTCCGATCAAGAGATACAGAAACATTGGTATTTGTGCGCACGTTGATGCGGGCAAGACCACAACCACCGAGCGGGTTCTGTTCTACACAGGCATTTCCCACAAAATCGGTGAGGTTCACGATGGTGCGGCGACCATGGACTGGATGGAGCAGGAGCAGGAGCGTGGTATTACCATCACGTCTGCTGCAACCACCTGTTTCTGGCAGGGCATGGATAAGCAGTATCCTGAGCACCGCATCAACATCATCGACACCCCGGGGCACGTTGACTTTACCATCGAGGTAGAGCGTTCCCTGCGTGTGCTCGACGGTGCAGTTGTGGTGTTCTGTGGCTCCTCTGGTGTTGAGCCGCAGTCTGAGACTGTTTGGCGTCAGGCCAACAAGTACGAAGTGCCCCGCATGGTGTTCGTCAACAAGATGGACCGTGCCGGTGCCAACTTCCTGCGCGTTGTGAATCAGATTAAGAACCGTCTGGGTGCGACTGCCGTTCCCATTCAGTTGCCGATCGGTGCCGAAGACGAGTTCGCTGGTCTGGTTGACCTGATTCGTAACAAGGCGATTTACTGGAACGAAGATGATGCCGGTGCTACCTATGACCAGCGCGACGTTCCTGCCGAAATGGCTGACGAAGTAGCGAAGTACCGCGAAGAAATGATGGAAGCGGCTGCTGAAGCTAATGAAGAGCTGATGGAGCGCTACCTTGAAGAGGGCGAGCTCAGCATTGAAGACATCAAGAAAGGTCTGCGTATCCGTACGCTCGCCAACGAGATTGTTGTCGCGACATGTGGTTCTGCCTTTAAGAACAAGGGTGTTCAGGCGGTGCTGGATTCGGTGATCGAATTCCTGCCGGCTCCGGACGAAGTCAAAGCCATCCGTGGTGAGGTCGATGAAGACGGTACTGAAGAAACCCGTCAGGCTGACGACGACGCGCCTTTCTCGGCTCTCGCGTTCAAAATCGCCACCGATCCGTTTGTTGGCACGCTAACCTTCTTCCGGGTTTACTCCGGTAAGCTCGAATCGGGTAATGCAGTCTACAACTCCGTAAAGAGCAAGAAGGAGCGCGTCGGCCGTATGGTTCAGATGCACTCCAAAGAGCGTCAGGAGATCAAGGAAGTTCTCGCGGGTGATATTGCTGCGGCAATCGGCCTGAAGAGTGTCACCACCGGTGATACCCTTTGTGATGAGAATCATAAAATTATCCTGGAACGCATGGAGTTCCCTGAGCCGGTTATTTCTGTAGCCGTTGAGCCGAAGTCCAAGGCTGACCAGGAGAAAATGGGTGTTGCTCTGGGCAAGCTTGCTCAGGAAGATCCGTCTTTCCAGGTTCGTACTGATGAAGAATCTGGCCAGACCATCATCTCCGGTATGGGTGAGCTTCACCTGGACATCATCGTTGACCGAATGCGTCGCGAGTTCAAGGTTGAAGCGAACATTGGTAAGCCGCAGGTGGCTTATCGTGAATGCATCCGTAAGAACGTGGATGTGGAAGGTAAGTTCGTACGTCAGTCTGGCGGTCGTGGTCAGTATGGTCATGTCAAGCTCAAGCTTGAGCCGCTGCCTCTCGACGAGGAGGATGGCGAGAACTTCATCTTCGTAAACGAAATCGTTGGTGGTGTGGTTCCCAAGGAATACATTCCCGCTGTTCAGCAGGGCATTGAAGAGCAGATGAAGAACGGCTGTCTGGCCGGTTATCCTCTGCTGCGGATCAAGGCCACGCTGTACGATGGTTCCTACCATGACGTTGACTCCAACGAGATGGCGTTCAAGGTCGCCGGATCCATGGCGATGAAGAAAGGCGCGTTGGAGGCTAGTCCGGCCCTTCTTGAGCCGCTCATGAAGGTCGAGTGCGTTACCCCTGAAGAGTATATGGGTGACGTCGTTGGTGATCTGAACCGCCGTCGTGGTCTGGTTCAGGGTATGGAAGACGGCCCATCGGGCAAGACAATCCGTGCCGAGGTTCCGTTGTCGGAGATGTTCGGTTACGCCACCGATCTGCGTTCTGCAACGCAGGGTCGGGCGTCTTATGCGATGGAGTTCTCCCGCTATATGGAAGCTCCCTCGAACATTGCCGAAGCGATCATTAAAAAGGGTTGATCCCCAGGACTTAAGAAACAGGAAGAGGTGTAACCGTGTCTAAAGCAAAATTTGAGCGTAATAAGCCGCACGTAAACGTGGGCACCATTGGTCACGTAGACCATGGCAAGACCACGCTGACAGCCGCGCTGACTCGTGTGTGTCACGAAGTGTGGGGTACTGGTAGTGCAAGCGCATTCGACCAGATCGATAACGCACCGGAAGAGAAGGCGCGTGGTATCACCATCGCGACCTCTCACGTTGAGTACGATTCGCCGGCGCGTCACTATGCGCACGTTGACTGCCCGGGCCACGCTGACTACGTGAAGAACATGATCACGGGTGCGGCGCAGATGGACGGCGCGATCCTGGTTTGTTCCGCAGCTGACGGCCCCATGCCGCAGACTCGCGAGCACATCCTGCTGTCCCGTCAGGTTGGCGTTCCTTTCATCGTTGTGTTCCTGAACAAGGCGGACATGGTTGATGACGAGGAGCTGCTGGAGCTGGTCGAGATGGAAGTTCGCGAACTGCTGAGCCAGTACGACTTCCCGGGCGACGACACGCCGATCGTTACCGGTTCCGCGCTGATGGCGCTGGAAGGTAAGGATGACAACGAAATGGGTACTACCGCTGTTAAGAAGCTGGTAGAAGCCCTGGACGAGTACATCCCGGATCCGGAGCGTGCGATTGATCAGCCGTTCCTGATGCCGATCGAGGACGTGTTCTCCATCTCTGGTCGCGGTACGGTTGTAACCGGTCGTGTAGAGCGCGGCATCATCAAGGTTGGTGACGAAGTGGAAATCGTCGGTATCAAAGATACCGTGAAGACCGTTTGTACCGGTGTTGAGATGTTCCGCAAGCTGCTGGACGAAGGTCGTGCTGGTGAGAACGTTGGTGTTCTGCTGCGTGGTACCAAGCGTGACGACGTAGAGCGTGGTCAGGTTCTGTGTGTGCCGGGCTCCATCAAGCCGCACACCAAGTTCGAGTGCGAAGTGTACGTGCTGAGCAAAGAAGAAGGTGGTCGTCATACCCCGTTCTTTAAGGGTTACCGTCCGCAGTTTTACTTCCGTACCACCGACGTCACAGGTTCCTGTGAGCTGCCGGAAGGTGTGGAAATGGTTATGCCGGGTGACAACGTGAAGATGAGTGTTACCCTGATTGCTCCGATCGCCATGGAAGATGGCCTGCGCTTCGCGATTCGTGAAGGTGGTCGTACCGTTGGTGCCGGCGTAGTCTCAAAGATCATCGAATAAATTATTCGAATGATCTAAGGAAAAAGGGGCTGAAAGTCAGCCCCTTTTTCTGTTTCAGCCGCACAATCTGACCTGGTAGAGTCGCTGCTCATCGCAGTTGACACTGCTGGGTATTATGCATACAATGCGGCTCCTTTTTTTGAAGGTCGGCTAACTAGTAGCTGCTACGAGTGGAGTTTGGTGCATCATGCAAAGCCAAAAAATTCGAATCCGGTTGAAGGCGTTTGATTATCGCCTGATCGACCAGTCAACGCAGGAGATTGTCGATACCGCGAAGCGGACCGGCGCTCAAGTGCGTGGACCAATCCCTCTGCCGACGCGGAAGGAAAAGTACACCGTTCTGATTTCACCGCACGTCAACAAAGACGCGCGCGATCAGTACGAGATTCGTACACACAAGCGTTTGCTGGATATCGTCGAGCCGACGGAAAAGACAGTAGATGCTTTGATGAAGCTGGATCTGGCAGCAGGTGTAGACGTTCAGATCAGCCTCGGCTAACGCCAAGCGTTAGTCTGTGTAACTGTCATAAGGCCATAGAGGGTGAGAGCCCCGTACACTTAAGAGGTGAAACATGGCAATTGGAATTGTCGGTCGCAAGGCCGGTATGACCCGTATTTTTACGGAAGACGGGCAAGCAGTGTCCGTAACGGTAATTGAGGTTGAGCCCAACCGCATTACCCAGCTGAAAACTCTTGAAAGCGATGGCTATCGCGCGGTTCAGGTAACCGTTGGTAAGCGTCGTTCCTCTCGTGTGACTAAAAGCGAAGCGGGCCATTACGCCAAAGCCGGAGTCGAGGCTGGTCGTGGTCTGTGGGAATTCCGTCTCGCTGATGGCGAAGGCGAAGAGCTGGCTGCAGGCGGAGAGATTACCGCTTCCATCTTTGAAGATGGCCAGGTCGTTGATGCTGTTGGTCAGTCCAAGGGTAAAGGTTTCCAGGGCGGCGTAAAGCGCTGGAACTTCTCCATGCAGGACGCCACACACGGTAACTCCCTTTCTCATCGTGCTCCGGGTTCCATCGGTCAGAACCAGACTCCGGGCAAGGTATTCAAGGGCAAAAAGATGGCGGGCCAGATGGGCAATGCGCAGGTGACCGTGCAGAACCTGCAAGTCGTCCGTGTCGACGCCGAGCGCAACCTTCTGCTGATTCGTGGTGCCGTTCCGGGCGCGACCGGCGGAAATGTTGTCATCAAGCCTGCAGTTAAAGCCTGAGGAGCGGTGCGATGGAATTGACTATTACAGGTAGCGGCAAGGGAATCTCGGTTTCCGACGCTGCATTCGCCAAAGATTTTAATGAGTCACTGGTTCACCAGGTTGTCACCGCGTATATGTCCGGTGCGCGCCAGGGTACCCGTGCTCAGAAAACACGTTCGGAAGTCGCTGGTGGTGGTAAGAAGCCCTGGCGTCAGAAGGGTACGGGTCGTGCCCGTGCCGGTACCATCCGCAGTCCGCTGTGGCGGTCCGGTGGTGTTACCTTCGCTGCCAAGCCTCAGAGTTTTGAGCAGAAGGTAAACCGCAAAATGTACCGCGCAGCGATGCGCTCCATTTTTTCCGAGCTGGTCCGTCAGGAGCGCCTGGTTGTGGTCGACGACATGAATGTCGAAACGCCCAAGACCAAGGCCTTCACTGCCAAGCTGAGCGATATCGGTGTCAGTAACGCGCTGATTCTGTCCGACAACGTCGAGCAGAACCTGCACCTGGCCTCGCGCAATATCCCGCACGTTGATGTGCGTGATGTCGCCGGCCTTGACCCGGTTAGCCTTGTCGCCTTCGACAAAGTGGTTGTGACTGTTCCCGCTCTGAAGAAAATCGAGGAGATGCTGGGATGAATCAGGAACGTATTTACAAGGTTCTTCTTGGGCCTCACGTATCAGAGAAAGCCTCTCTGGTCGCGGAAAGTGGTCAGGTGGTATTCCGTGTAGCCCCTGACGCAACCAAGCCCGAGATCAAGAAAGCCGTTGAGCAGCTGTTCAACGTCACCGTCGAAGGTGTTCAGGTTCTGAACCGTAAGGGTAAGCTCAAGCGTACCGTTCGCGGCTTCGGCAAGCGTGCTGACATTCGTAAGGCTTACGTTAAGCTTGCGGACGGTCAGGACATTGATTTTCTGGATGTGGAATAAGGTAAAGGGGTCGTAAAATGCCGATCGTCAAAACCAAGCCAACATCTGCCGGCCGCCGTCACGTTGTTAAGCTCTTTAACCCTGATCTTCACAAGGGGCGCCCTTACGAGCCGTTGGTAGAAACTCTTAGTAAATCGGGTGGTCGCAACCATTTTGGTCGCATCACTACCCGTCACATTGGTGGTGGACATAAAAAACACTACCGTGTCATTGACTTTAAGCGGACCAAAGATGGTATCCCGGCGACTATCGAGCGCCTGGAATACGATCCTAACCGCTCTGCGCACATTGCGCTGATCAAGTACGCCGATGGCGAGCGTCGCTACATTATCGCTCCCAAAGGTATGCAGATTGGTGACCCTGTGCGCTCCGGCATCGACGCGCCGATTAAAGTAGGAAGCACACTTCCGCTCCGGAATATTCCGGTCGGTTCTGTGATTCACTGCGTCGAAATCAAGCCTGGCAAAGGTGCTCAGCTGGCTCGCTCTGCGGGCGCATCCGTACAGCTGGTTGCTCGGGAAGGGGCTTATGCCACCATCCGCCTGCGCTCAGGTGAAATGCGTAAGGTGCTTGTTGACTGTCGCGCAACGTTGGGCGAAGTGTCCAACAGCGAACACAGCCTCAAGCAGCTTGGTAAAGCGGGTGCATCACGTTGGCGCGGTAAACGTCCAACAGTACGTGGTGTTGCTATGAACCCAGTTGACCACCCACATGGTGGTGGTGAAGGGCGTACCTCTGGCGGGCGTCACCCGGTTACTCCGTGGGGTGTTCCGACCAAAGGGCATAAGACTCGTAAGAACAAACGTACTGATAAGATGATAGTACGTCGTCGTTCAGCCAAGTAAACGACTACATAGAGGTAAATGCTGTGCCACGTTCTTTGAAGAAAGGTCCTTTTATAGACCTGCATCTGTTGAAGAAGGTCGAGGCAGCTCTGGAAGCTAACGACAAGCGGCCGATCAAAACCTGGTCCCGCCGGTCGACAGTGTTTCCGGAGATGGTAGGCCTGACCATTGCAGTCCACAACGGCAAGCAGCACGTGCCGGTTTATGTCACCGAAGATATGGTCGGGCATAAGCTGGGTGAGTTCGCGGCGACGCGTACTTATCGTGGTCATGCGGCCGACAAGAAAGCTAAACGCTGATTGTGAGGTAATAGAAATGGAAGTAGCAGCCAAGTACAAGGGCGCTCGCCTCTCAGCTCAGAAAGCGCGTCTTGTCGCTGACCAAGTACGCGGCAAGGCTGTTGAGGACGCCCTGAACATTCTGACTTTCAGCCCGAAGAAGGCGGCGGTCATTCTCAAGAAAGCCCTTGAGTCTGCCATCGCTAACGCTGAGCACAACGAAGGTCTGGACGTAGATGATTTGCGGGTTTCCACCGTTATGGTGGATGAGGGTCCGACGCTCAAGCGAATCAAGGCTCGAGCCAAGGGGCGCGCTGACCGGATTTTCAAGCGCACCTGTCATATCACCGTCAAGGTCGCCGACAAGTAGGAGATGCTCAGATGGGTCATAAAGTAAATCCAACCGGCATGCGCCTGGGTGTGATCAAAGAGCACAACTCAGTGTGGTACGCCGAAAAGGCGGAATACGCGAACAACCTGTTGAATGATATTCAGGTTCGCGAATTCCTGGACAAGCGTCTGGTAAAGGCGTCTGTCAGCAAGATTGTGATCGAGCGCCCTGCTCAGAACGCCCGTATCACGATCCATACAGCCCGTCCCGGTATTGTTATCGGTAAGAAGGGTGAAGATGTTGACCGTCTGCGTCGCGAAGTCAGCGACATGATGGGTGTGCCCGTGCACATCAACATCGAAGAAGTCCGCAAGCCGGACCTGGATGCCCGCCTGGTCGCGCAGAACGTTGCCGGTCAGCTGGAGCGTCGTGTGATGTTCCGTCGCGCTATGAAGCGTGCGGTACAGAACGCCATGCGCCAGGGTGCGAAAGGCATCAAGATTCAGGTAGGCGGTCGTCTCGGGGGTGCTGAAATTGCCCGTTCCGAGTGGTATCGCGAAGGTCGTGTACCGCTGCACACACTGCGTGCAGACATTGATTACTCGACCTACGAAGCGAAAACCACTTACGGCATTATCGGCGTCAAGGTATGGATCTTCAAAGGTGAGATTCTTGGTGGTATGGAGCAGGTCCGTGCTGACAAGAAAGCCTCTGGGAAGAAAGGTTCTAAGTAAAGGGGCACTCAAATGCTGCAACCAAAACGCACCAAATTTCGCAAGGTAATGAAAGGCCGTAACACCGGTCTTGCGCACCGTGCTAACAAGGTGAGCTTCGGTGAATACGGATTGAAGGCGACAAGCCGTGGACGTATAACTGCGCGCCAGATTGAGGCAGCGCGTCGTACCATGACTCGCCGCATCAAGCGGGGCGGTAAGATCTGGATCCGGATTTTCCCGGACAAGCCGATCTCCAGCAAGCCGCTCGAAGTACGAATGGGTAAAGGTAAGGGTTCTGTCGAGTACTGGGTGGCTGAAATTCAGCCAGGCCGGATGCTGTATGAGATGGAAGGTGTTTCCGAGGAAATCGCTCGTGACGCGTTCACTCTTGCTGCGGCCAAGCTGCCCGTACAGACCACCTTTGTAACGAGGACGGTGATGTGATGAAAGCAACAGAGCTGCGTGACAAGTCAGTCGAGGAGCTGAACAAAGAGCTGATCGACCTCCTGAAGGAGCAGTTCAACCTGCGCATGCGTAAGGCGACAGGTCAGCTGAATCAGTCTCATCTTCTTCCGAAGGTGAAGCGTGACATTGCTCGCGTGAAAACAGTTATGAATGAAAAGGCAGGACAGTAACATGACTGAAGCTACCCAAACTGCCAGAACCCTGAGCGGCAAGGTCGTGAGCAACAAAATGGAGAAATCCATTGTGGTTCTGGTTGAGCGCCAGGTTAAGCATCCTCTGTACGGTAAGTACATGAAGCGTTCATCCAAAATTCATGCTCACGACGAGAGCAATCAGTGCAACATCGGTGACACCGTTACAATCCAGGAAACCCGCCCGGTCTCCAAGACCAAAAGCTGGGCTCTGGTGGAAGTCACCGAACGCGCATCGAAGGTGTAACTCGCCCGGACGGTGAGTCTTGTCGTAACGGCAAAGTGGTTTCTGCTGGAGAATAACCATGATTCAGACTCAAACAATGCTTGAAGTCGCGGACAACAGTGGTGCACGTCAGGTGATGTGCATCAAGGTCCTGGGCGGTTCACATCGGCGTTATGCCAGCGTTGGGGATATCATCAAGGTAACCGTTAAGGAAGCCATCCCCCGCGGTAAAGTGAAAAAAGGCCAGGTCCTGAAAGCTGTCGTTGTACGTACCCGTAAAGGTGTGCGTCGTCCCGACGGGTCGCTTATTCGTTTCGACGGAAACGCGGCAGTACTTCTGAACAATCAGGACGCACCCATTGGTACCCGTATCTTCGGACCGGTTACCCGTGAACTGCGAAATGAGAAGTTCATGAAAATTATTTCACTGGCACCCGAAGTACTTTAAGGACCAGAGGCCGGTTATGAAAAAGATCAAACGAGATGACGAAGTAATCGTCACTACGGGGAAAGACCAAGGCAAACGTGGTAAAGTCCTGAAGGTTCAGGACGATGGCCGGGTTGTTGTTTCTGGGATCAATATGATCAAGAAGCACACCAAGCCAAACCCGATGCTCGGCACCCCAGGTGGCATCGTCGAAAAAGAAGCACCTATCCAGGCTTCCAACGTGGCTATTTTTAATCCGCAGACCGGCAAAGCCGATCGCGTAGGCTTCCAGATCAAGGAAGACGGCGCTAAAGTGCGGATCTTTAAGTCCACGAAAGAAGTCGTCGATAACCAGTAAGCGGTGGTGGTTACGATGCTTAACATGAAAGAGCAGTACAGTAAGGAAGTGGTACCCGCCCTGCAGAAAGAGTTCAGCTACAAGAACATCATGCAGGTGCCGCGTATCGAAAAGATCACCCTGAATATGGGTGTCGGCGAAGCGGTCGGTGACAAGAAGCTGATTGAAAATGCCGTGGCGGATCTTGAGCGCCTGGCAGGTCAAAAAGCCGTTGTCACTTTGGCACGTAAATCCGTAGCGGGCTTTAAAATCCGTGAAGGTTGGCCGATCGGTTGTAAAGTTACCCTGCGCGGTGAGCGTATGTGGGATTTCTTTGATCGTCTGGTTCACATTGCGGTACCCCGCATTCGTGACTTCCGCGGTCTGAATCCCAAGTCCTTCGATGGTCGCGGTAACTACAGCATGGGTGTGCGTGAGCAGATCATTTTCCCCGAGATCGAGTACGACAGAGTCGACAAGATCCGTGGACTTGATATCACCATTACCACCACTGCCGGTACCGACGATGAAGGTCGCGAACTGTTGAAAGCCTTCGGCTTTCCGTTCAAGAAATAAGGAACGAGTGTAATGGCTAAGGTTTCCATGAAGAACCGCGAGTTCAAGCGCGAAAAAACCGTTGCGAAGTACGCAGCGAAGCGCGCCGAACTCAAGGCGATTATCAAGAACCCGAATACCAGCGATGATGACCGTTGGGATGCACAGATGAAGCTGCAACAGCTTCCTCGTGATGCGTCTCCCTCGCGTCTTCGTAATCGTTGCCAGGTTACAGGTCGTCCCCACGGCGTTCTGCGCAAGTTCAAGCTGTCACGTATTAAGTTGCGTGAAGCTGGCATGCGCGGCGACGTCCCGGGCCTGACCAAAGCAAGCTGGTAAGGCAGGTACACTGACCGCAGGTCAGGTGCCCGTTGGTAAGCGGTGCGGCGCGCCGCTGCACAACTAAAAAGATCAGGAGTCTCATACCAATGAGTATGCAAGATACGCTTGCGGATATGTTTACCCGTATCCGTAATGCACAGATGGCACAGAAGGCCGATGTGGCCATGCCGTCTTCAAAGATGAAGATCTCCGTAGCCCAGGTCCTTAAGGACGAAGGTTACGTAGCCGATTTTTCCGTCTCAGCTGACGCGAAACCCGAGCTGACCATTAACCTCAAATACTTCGGTGGCAAGCCGGTTATTGAGGAAATCAAGCGGGTCAGCCGTCCGAGTCTGCGCCAGTACAAGGGCGCTGGGGAGCTGCCGAAGGTATCCGGTGGTCTGGGAGTCGCGATTGTCTCTACGTCCAAGGGCGTAATGACAGACCGCGCTGCACGTGCTGCCGGCGTGGGTGGCGAAGTCATCTGCACCGTATTTTAGGAGATACACATGTCCAGGGTTGCCAATAATCCTGTCGTGCTGCCTTCCGGTGTTGAGGTTAAGCTGAACGGACAGGAAATTAATGTGAAGGGGTCCAAAGGATCGCTTCAATTCACCATCCACCATGTGGTAGAGGTCACGCAGGAAGAAAACGTTCTGCGCTTCGCACCCCGTGATGGAGCCAAACAGTCCCGCGCTCTTGCTGGTACTACCCGCGCATTGGTCAACAATATGGTGACCGGTGTGTCTACAGGCTTTGAGCGCAAGCTCGCGCTGACGGGCGTAGGCTACCGTGCCCAGGCGCAAGGTAAGAAGCTCAATCTGACGCTGGGTTTTTCACACCCGGTTGAGTATGAGCTGCCCGAGGGGATTACCGCTGAAACTCCGTCCAATACGGAAGTTGTGATTCGCGGAATCGACAAGCAACAGGTTGGCCAGGTCGCTGCAGAAGTCCGCGCATTCCGTCCGCCAGAGCCTTACAAAGGCAAGGGTGTGCGTTATGCGGATGAGCAGGTCAGACGCAAAGAAGCCAAGAAGAAATAAGGCGGGACTATGAGCGCGAATAACGAAAGATTGCGTCGCGCACGCAAAGTGCGCATGAAGATCCGTAAGCTGGGCACCAACCGCCTGTGTGTACATCGTACACCCCGGCACATGTACGCCCAGGTTACCACTGCAGACGGCAGCAAGGTGCTGGCGGCTGCCTCCACGTTGGATAAGGACCTGCGCCAGGGTGCAACCGGTAACGTGGACGCTGCCAAAAAGGTCGGTCAGTTGATTGCTGAGCGTGCCAAGGCAGCAGGTGTAGAGCAGGTCGCTTTTGACCGCTCCGGTTACCGTTATCATGGTCGCGTCCAGGCTCTGGCCGACGCAGCCCGTGAAGCTGGCTTGCAATTCTAAGAGGTGGAGAAGATGAGCGTTAACGAACAGAAGGCGCCTGAGCTCCAGGAGAAGCTGGTTCAGGTCAATCGCGTCGCCAAGGTTGTTAAGGGCGGTCGTATTTTTGCCTTCACTGCACTGACTGTAGTGGGTGATGGTAAAGGACGCGTTGGTTTCGGTCGTGGCAAGGCGCGTGAAGTGCCGGTTGCGATCCAGAAAGCGATGGAAGCTGCACGCAAGAACATGGTCGACATCCCGCTTGACGGAAATACCCTGCAGTACGCGGTTAAAGCGCAGCATGGTGGTTCCAAGGTCTACATGCAGCCTGCATCAGAAGGTACCGGTATCATCGCCGGCGGCGCTATGCGTGCCGTACTGGAAGTAGCGGGTGTGCAGAACGTACTGTCCAAGTGTTACGGGTCCACCAACCCGGTGAACGTGGTACGTTCCACCATCAAGGGTCTCCAGGCAACTCAAGCGCCTGAAGATATTGCAGCCAAGCGCGGTAAATCCGTGGAAGAGATTCTGGGTTGAAGTCATGGCGAACGCAAAAACGATCAAAGTAACACTGACCCGCAGCCCCATCGGCTGTCAGCCCAAGCACAAGCTGTGCGTCAAGGGCCTGGGTCTCCGTAAAATCGGTCACACCGTGGAAGTGGAAGATACCCCTTCCATCCGCGGGATGATCAACCGGGTTAACTACCTGGTGCAGGTAGAGGAGAACTAAGATGCGTCTGAACGAACTTAGTCCGGAGCCTGGTTCACGTCCTGCCGCCAAGCGCGTGGGTCGCGGTATCGGTAGCGGCCTCGGCAAGACCGGTGGTCGTGGTCACAAGGGTCTTAAGGCCCGTTCTGGCGGCAGTGTCGCGCCTGGTTTCGAGGGCGGCCAGCAGCCGTTGGCCCGTCGTCTGCCGAAATTCGGTTTCACCTCGCGCCAGCAGCGCTATGTGGCTGAAATTCGTCTGAACGAACTGGCGAAAGTCGACGGTGACGTAGCTGATCTCGAGGCCCTGAAGAAGGCTGACATCGTTCGCGAAGAAATTCGTGAAGCGAAGGTTATTCTGTCCGGCGAACTGAGCCGCGCAGTGACTGTCAAGGGTCTGAAGGTGACCAAAGGCGCACGCGAGGCGATCACTGCCGCGGGCGGTAAAGTCGAAGACTAAGGCGAGTCGAGGACTAAATGGCCAAGAACGCATCATTGCCTGCGGGCGCGGGTAAAGGACTGGCAGAGCTGCGATCGCGGCTCTGGTTCGTCTTCCTGGCATTGCTGGTGTACCGGATCGGTGCCCACATCCCGGTGCCGGGTATTAACCCCGACCGTCTGGCGGCACTGTTTGAACAGAACCAGGGCACAATCCTGAGCATGTTCAACATGTTTTCCGGTGGTGCGCTTGAGCGGATGAGTATCTTCGCACTTGGTATCATGCCGTATATTTCAGCCTCTATTATTATGCAGTTGATGACAGCGGTCAGTCCGACGCTGGAGCAACTGAAGAAGGAGGGTGAAGCTGGCCGTCGCAAGATAAGCCAGTACACGCGGTATGGTACGGTTATCCTGGCCCTGGTTCAGGGCTTTGGTATTTCTGTCGGGCTGGCATCCCAGGGTGTGACCTTCAACGACAGCTTCAGCTTCCACTTTGTGGCTGTGGTATCCTTTGTCAGTGGTGCCGTGTTCATGATGTGGTTGGGTGAGCAGATCACCGAGCGCGGCGTCGGCAACGGGATTTCCCTGCTGATTTTTGCCGGTATTGTTGCTGGCCTTCCAGGTGCCATAGGGCAGACCCTGGAGCAAGCGCGTAACGGCGAGATGAGCCTGTTGGTGGTTCTGGGTATTGGTATCCTGGCGGTTGCTGTAATTGGCTTCGTGGTGTTTATGGAGCGTGGTCAGCGTCGACTGACGATCAATTACGCGAAGCGCCAGCAAGGCCGGCGGGTATTTGCTCAGCAGTCCAGCCATTTGCCTTTAAAAGTGAATATGGCAGGCGTTATTCCGCCGATCTTCGCTTCCTCCATTCTGCTGTTCCCGGCGTCGCTGGGGCAGTGGTTCGGTCAGGGCGAGGGCATGGAATGGCTGAGTGATATTTCCCAGGCATTGGCACCTAGCCAGCCGCTATACATCATTCTGTTCGCAGCAGCAGTCGTTTTCTTCTGCTTCTTCTATACAGCGTTGATGTATAACCCGAAAGAAGTTGCGGATAACCTCAAGCGCTCAGGCGCGTTTATTCCGGGCATTCGTCCGGGCGATCAGACTGCCAAGTATATTGATGGTGTGCTGACCCGCCTGACTCTGTTCGGTGCAATGTACATTGCAGCAGTGTCCCTGTTCCCTCAGTTTCTGATGGTTGCCGGGAATGTACCGTTCTATCTGGGCGGCACGTCTCTGCTGATTGTTGTAGTCGTGGTGATGGATTTCATGGCTCAGGTTCAGTCGCACCTGATGTCTCATCAATATGATTCGTTGATGAAGAAGTCCAATCTCAAGGGCTATGGTCGGAACGGATAATTTCGTTCCCCTTGAAAACTGGAGTCGACAATGAAAGTACGCGCTTCGGTAAAGAAAATTTGCCGTAACTGCAAAGTAATTCGTCGCAATGGCTCAGTACGAGTCATTTGCTCGGAGCCTCGCCACAAGCAGCGTCAGGGTTAATCCTTACGGATTCAGCACTGACATTGTAAAGGGTACGATTAATGGCGCTTGACCTCAGGTGGGGTCAGGCGCTATTATTTCGCGCCCTTTTATAGTGGCGGAAAATTCACACAGCAAAGCTTTGAACGCGGAGTAATTTGGATGGCACGTATAGCCGGTGTCAATATACCCGATCACAAACATGCTGTTATCTCTCTGACTTACATTTTTGGAGTCGGTAAGACAGCAGCCCAGAAGCTTTGCGATGCAACCGGTGTTAAGCCGGACGTCAAGGTCAAGGACCTGTCCGACGAGCAGCTTGAATCACTTCGTACAGAAGTAGGCAAGCTGGCCGTTGAAGGCGATCTGCGTCGTGAAGTTCAGATGAACATTAAGCGTTTGAAGGATCTCGGTTGCCACCGTGGTCTGCGCCACCGTCATGGACTCCCTGTCCGTGGCCAGCGCACAAAGACCAACGCCCGCACCCGTAAAGGTCCTCGCAAACCTATTCGTAAGTAACAGGTAGGCAAACATGGCAAAGCCAGGTACACGTACCCGTAAAAAGGTGAAAAAGACGGTTGTTGATGGCGTCGCGCACATTCACGCGTCCTTCAACAACACTATCGTGACCATTTCTGACCGTCAGGGCAACGTATTGTCCTGGGCCACTTCTGGTGGGTCCGGTTTCCGTGGGTCACGCAAGAGTACACCTTTTGCTGCGCAGGTAGCAGCTGAAAGAGCCGGTAATGCGGCTGCTGAATACGGCCTTAAAAACCTGGACGTAGAGGTTAAAGGTCCGGGGCCCGGACGTGAATCTGCGGTTCGTGCGCTGAACGCGTGCGGCTACAAGATCACTAACATCACTGATGTGACGCCGATTCCCCATAACGGTTGTCGTCCGCCCAAAAAGCGCCGCGTCTAACACAGGAGACAGTGAATTATGGCTCGTTACATAGGCCCGAAGTGCAAGCTGTCTCGTCGTGAAGGGACAGATCTTTTTCTGAAGAGCGGTGTTCGCGCGCTCGATTCAAAGTGCAACATCGAGACTCCGCCGGGTATGCACGGCGCGCGTCGCGGTCGTCTGTCCGAATATGGCGTACAGCTTCGTGAAAAACAGAAAGTCCGTCGTATCTACGGCGTGCTGGAGAAGCAATTCCGCAACTATTACAAAGAGGCCGCCCGCATCAAGGGTGCAACCGGTGAGAACCTGTTGCAGCTGCTGGAAGGCCGTCTTGATAACGTTGTCTATCGCATGGGTTTTGGTTCTACCCGTGCTGAGTCCCGTCAGCTCGTTTCTCACAAAGCGATCCTGGTCAACGATAAGCTGGTGAACATCCCGTCTTATCAGGTCCGTCCGGGTGATGTTGTGAGCGTGCGTGAGAAGGCAAAAAACCAGCTTCGCGTTAAAGGCGCGCTGGATCTGTCTTCCAGCCGCGCACCGGTGAGCTGGGTAGAGGTCGACGCCAGCAAGATGTCCGGCGTTTACAGGTCAGTGCCCGAGCGCACTGAATTGCCGGCCGACATCAACGAGAACCTCATCGTCGAGCTTTACTCCAAGTAAAGCCCAGTTAGCAACGAGAGCAATTAGGGGCGTCTATGCAGCGTTCAGTACATGAGTTATTGACACCTCGTACCATTGACGTGAAAGAATCAAGCGCCATGCGCGCCAAAGTGACCCTGGAGCCTCTGGAAAGGGGCTTCGGTCATACTCTTGGTAGCGCACTGCGTCGGATACTCTTGTCCTCAATGCCGGGCTGTGCCATTACCGAGGCACAGATCGACGGCGTGTTGCACGAGTACAGCGCGATCGAAGGTGTTCAGGAAGACGTCATTGAGATTCTTCTGAATCTTAAAGGCGTGGCCGTGAAAATGGGCGGCCGGGACGATGCCGAGGTAACCCTCAGCAAGAAAGGCCCGGGCGTTGTCACTGCCGGTGATATCAAGCTGGATCACGATGTCGAGATCACCAACCCGGAACATGTGATCTGTCACCTGAGTGCCAATGGTGAAGTGAACATGCGTCTGAAGGTTGCCCGTGGTCGCGGCTATGAGCCTGCTGATCAGCGGGGTCTGGACGAGGACGAAACTCGCGCCATTGGACGCCTGCAACTGGACGCAACTTTCAGTCCGGTCCGCCGTGTTGCCTACGCCGTGGAAAGTGCACGGGTAGAACAGCGCACCGACCTGGACAAGCTGGTTATTGATCTGGAAACCAATGGTACGATCGACCCGGAAGAAGCGATTCGCCGGGCCGCGACCATCCTCCAGCAACAACTGGCCGTGTTTGTTGATTTCGATCACGAGAAAGAACCCGAGCGTGTTGAGGAAGAGGAAGAAATTGATCCGATTCTCCTGCGTCCGGTTGATGATCTGGAATTGACAGTGCGTTCAGCTAACTGCTTGAAAGCTGAGAATATTTACTACATCGGCGATCTGATTCAGCGCACTGAAGTTGAGCTGCTGAAGACGCCTAACCTTGGTAAAAAGTCGCTTACTGAGATCAAGGACGTGCTCGCGTCCCGCGGTCTGTCACTGGGTATGCGTCTTGATAACTGGCCGCCGGCTAGCCTTCGTGGCGACGATCGGGTCCTGGGCGGTTAATCGCCGATTAGTTTAAGGTAAGGAATCAGAGCAATGCGTCATCGTAAGAGTGGTCGTAAGTTCAGCAGGACCAGTGCGCATCGCAAGGCCATGTTCCGTAACATGACTGCGTCACTGGTTGAACACGAGCTGATCAAAACTACGCTCCCGAAAGCGAAAGAACTTCGCCGGGTAGCGGAGCCTTTGATCACGCTGTCAAAGAATGATTCGGTCGCGAATCGTCGTCTGGCGTTTTCTCGCCTGCGTGACGATGCGGCGGTTGCCAAGCTGTTCAATGAGCTTGGTCCCCGTTACAACGAGCGTCCGGGTGGTTACCTTCGTATCCTGAAGTGTGGCTTCCGTGCCGGCGACAATGCCCCCATGGCATTTGTAGAGCTGGTTGGTCGTCCGCTGGACATCGAAGCAGAAGAAGTGGACGAAAGCGAAGATTAAGTTTTTCGCCAAGCCCATAAAAAAACCGGAGGTTAATCCCTCCGGTTTTTTTATGTCTCATCACTTGTAGTGTTTATTTCCGATTCTGGGCCAAGACGCCCTTCAGGTACCGCCCGGTATGTGACCCCGTCTCTGCGGCAACATGCTCTGGCGTCCCTTCCGCAATGATCTGACCGCCACCGGAGCCGCCTTCGGGCCCAAGGTCAATGATCCAGTCCGCCGTCTTGATCACATCCAGGTTGTGCTCGATCACCACGATGGTGTTGCCATGATCCCGAAGTCGCTGCAGTACGGTCAGTAGTTGCTGGATGTCGTAGAAGTGCAGGCCGGTAGTGGGCTCATCAAGAATGTAGAGTGTCTTGCCGGTATCGCGCTTGGACAGTTCCTTGGCCAGTTTGACGCGCTGGGCCTCGCCTCCGGAAAGGGTGACTGCACTTTGCCCGAGGCGGATATACGATAGCCCGACGTCCATCAGCGTTTGCAGCTTGCGGGCGAGGAACGGAACCGGGTCGAAAAATTCGCGGGCTTCTTCTACGGTCATCTCCAGCACTTCGTGAATGCTCTTGCCCTTGTATCGGACTTCCAGAGTTTCGCGGTTGTAGCGCTTGCCTTTGCAGACATCGCAGGGGACATACACGTCCGGCAGGAAGTGCATTTCTACCTTGATCACGCCGTCGCCCTGACAGGCCTCACAACGACCGCCCTTAACGTTGAAGCTGAAACGGCCCGGTTTGTATCCGCGGGAACGGGCTTCCTGGGTGCCTGCAAACAGTTCACGTATCGGAGTGAACAGTCCGGTGTAGGTCGCCGGGTTGGAGCGGGGTGTCCGGCCTATGGGGCTCTGGTCGATGTCGATGACTTTGTCGAGCTGGTCCAGCCCTTTCAGGGATTCATAGGGCGCGTGGCTCAGGCTAGTGGCTTTGTTGAGCTTTGCAGCACACACCGGATACAGGGTGCTGTTGATCAGCGTGGACTTGCCGGAGCCCGAAACGCCGGTGACACACGTCATAACACCCAGCGGTAAGGTTAATGTAACACCTTGCAGGTTGTTTCCGGTCGCGCCTGCCAGTACCAGTGGTTTACCCTTCCGGCTATGGCGTTGTTCAGGGATCGCGATCTCTTTTTCGCCGCACAAGTACTGCCCGGTGAGGGAGTCCTTGGAGGCGATGATGTCTTCGGGCGTGCCTTGGGCAATGATGTGGCCACCGTGCACGCCTGCACCCGGCCCGATATCGATCACGTGATCCGCAGCCCGGATGGCGTCTTCGTCGTGCTCGACAACGATAACGGTATTGCCCAGATCCCGCAGATGGAACAGTGTGGCCAGTAGGCGATCGTTATCCCGTTGGTGCAGGCCAATGGATGGTTCATCGAGAATGTACATGACGCCCACAAGGCCGGCACCGATCTGGCTCGCCAGCCGTATGCGCTGGGCTTCGCCGCCGGAGAGTGTATCGGCGCTGCGTTCAAGGGTCAGGTATTCCAGGCCAACGTTAACGAGGAATTGCAGTCGCTGACGAACTTCCTTGAGGATTTTTTCGGCAATTTCGCCCTTGCGGCCAGGAAGGGCAAGTTGTCCGAAATAGTCATGGGCGTCGCCGACAGGCATGTGGGTGACGTCCGAGATGCTGTTCTTCTCAACAAACACATGCCGGGCGCTGCGTCGCAGTCGTGAGCCGCCGCACTCTTTGCAGGGCTGCGTGCTGAGGTTGCGGGCCAGTTCCTCTCGCATGCTCTGTGATTCGGTTTCCCGGTAGCGGCGCTCGAGGTTTGGCAGGATGCCCTCAAAAGGATGGGCCTTCTCCATGATGTGGCCGCGCGAGTTTACATAGCGGAATGGGACGTCTTCGGTTCCCGTGCCGTAGAGCAGCGCCTGACGAAAATCCTCCGGCAGGTCTTCCCAGGGAGTGTCCATGTTGATGTCGTAATGTTCGGCCACACTGGTCAGCATCTGGAAATAGTACACGGCCCTGCGGTCCCAGCCCTTGATGGCGCCCTCGGCAAGGGTGGCCTCTGGGTGCTGGACGATCTTTTCGGCATCGAAGAATTGCTTGACGCCCAGGCCATCGCAAGTTGGGCAGGCGCCGGCAGGGTTGTTGAAGGAAAACAGTCTCGGTTCCAGCTCGCTGATGGCGTATCCGCACTGGGTACACGCGTAACGGGCAGAAAACGTATGTTCGTCACCCTCATTATCCATGGGGGCAACGAGCGCGATGCCATCAGCCAGGCCCAGAGCGGTTTCAAAACTCTCGGCAAGCCGTTGCTCAAGCCCCGGTTTGACCTTGAAGCGGTCGACCACCACGTCAATCTGGTGCTTCCGTTTCTTGTCCAGTGTTGGAACGTCATCGATATCGTAAACACGACCGTCCACCCGCAGGCGGATAAAGCCCTGGCTGCGCATCGTGTCGATGACCTGCAGGTGCTCCCCCTTGCGGTCACGGATGACCGGAGCGAGGATCATCAGCTTGCTGTCATCGGGCATGGCCAACACCTGATCCACCATCTGGCTTACAGTCTGGGCCTCTAGTGGCAGATCGTGATCCGGGCAGCGGGGCTCGCCAGCGCGGGCAAACAGCAGGCGAAGGTAGTCGTAGATTTCGGTGATGGTACCGACGGTAGAACGGGGGTTGTGGGAGGTGCTCTTCTGCTCGATCGAAATGGCCGGCGACAGGCCTTCAATATGATCCACGTCTGGCTTTTCCATCATCGACAGAAACTGCCTTGCGTAGGTGGACAGTGATTCCACGTACCGACGCTGTCCCTCGGCGTAAAGCGTGTCAAACGCCAAAGAAGATTTGCCAGAGCCGGACAGCCCGGTGATAACGATCAGCTTGTCCCTCGGCATATCCAGGTCAATGTTCTTCAGATTGTGGGTTCGTGCCCCTTTGATCTGGATATGGTCCATAACACCTCGCAGTCGGAAAAAACGCAAATTATACCGTGTTTGGCCCCCGGCCGGCCAAGTGCCCGGGACTTTTAAGCAGGTAAATGCACAATGCCCTGCCTGCATGGCTTCTGTTACAATGCGCGGCGATTTCCTGAAGGGCATGTGCCCCTTCTGAACCCTCGTTTCCGGACACAGTAACAGGTCAGGCATCTCATGAATTCACTGGAAAGACGCTCTGTTGCAGCACTGGCATCTGTGTATGCCATGCGGATGCTTGGGCTCTTTATGGTGATGCCAGTGTTCGTGCTTCTTGGCAGTGATCTTGACGGCGCAACACCGGCGCTGATTGGTCTGGCCATCGGTGCCTATGGTCTGAGCCAGGCGCTGCTGCAGATTCCGTTTGGCATGCTGTCTGATCGCGTTGGCCGTAAACGGATGATCTACATCGGGCTGGTACTTTTCGCCGCAGGCAGTTTGCTGGCAGCCTCCACAGACTCCATATACGTTGTAATCGCTGGTCGGATTCTTCAGGGCGCGGGCGCCATCGCCAGTGTTTTGATGGCGTTATTGAGTGATCTGACGCGGGAGGAGGAGCGGACCAAGGCTATGGCAACGGTCGGCATCTCCATCGGCCTGTCATTTTCTGTATCGCTGGTTCTGGGGCCCTTGCTGGGGTCTGTCTCTGGTTTGTCCGGCATTTTTTATGCCACTGCCGTACTCGCGTTGGTGGCAATAATGATCGTCAATCGCGTGGTGCCAACACCCCATGAGCACAAGTCCAGTGCGGATACCCATCCGGCCAGGGCAATGTTGCAAACCGTCCTGTCTGATGGCCGACTGCTGAGGCTGGATTTCGGAATTTTTGCATTACACCTGGTGTTGACCGCGATGTTCCTGGTGTTTCCAACCCTGCTTCAGAATCGGCTGGGGCTTCCCGCTTCGTCACATTGGTGGTTCTACCTGACGGTTATGGTGGCCTCTTTCTTTGCCATGGTGCCGTTTATTATCGTTGGGGAGAAAAAGCGCCGGATGAAACCTGTTTTTTGTGGTGCCATCGCGCTGCTTGCCCTATCAACCGCTTGTGTTGGCGCGCTTGGTGGTGGGCTTGCGATGGCCTGGGGGGTGCTGTTCTTCTTCTTTATGGCGTTTAACCTGCTGGAGGCCAGTTTGCCGTCTCTGGTCAGCAAAGAATCGCCGGCAGCGGCAAAAGGCACTGCTATGGGGGTCTATTCCACGTCGCAATTTTTTGGGGCATTTCTGGGTGGGGCGGTTGGTGGTATTCTGCTCGAGCAGTTGGGTCTTCAGGGCGTGCTTTGGTTTATGGTAGGTGCGCTGCTGATATGGCTCGCGGTGGCGTTGACGATGTCGACCCCGGGCCATACCACCAGTTTCGTGGTACAGTTGCAGCCTGTGGTTTACAGTCAGTTTGATGAGATTGATGACACGCTGAGAAGCATCCCCGGGGTGCAGGATGTTGTCATCCTGGAGGAGGCGGAAACTGCCTACCTGAAGGTGGATCGTCAAACATTTGATGAACTGTCGCTTGCGGGCTTTTCATTTGTCCGGCAGGGCAGCCAATCTTGAAATTCGGAGGTCTGCAGGGAAGGCAGGCCATCCCTGAAAACAGAGTCAGGAGCAGATCATGGCACGAGGCGTAAACAAGGTTATTCTGATTGGGAATCTGGGGCAGGACCCGGAAACCCGCTATACCCCGAATGGCAATGCGGTGGTGAACCTCAACCTTGCAACCGATGAAAGTTACAAGGACAGGCAAACAGGCCAGTTGGTGCCGAAAACCGAGTGGCACCGGATTGTGATGTTCGGCAAGATTGCCGAGGTGGCTGGTCAGTACCTGCGTAAGGGCTCAAAGGTCTACATCGAGGGTAAGTTACAGACGCGCAAGTGGCAGGGGCAGGATGGTCAGGATCGCTACACCACCGAGGTAGTGGTGGACATCAACGGCCAGATGCAGATGCTCGACAGTCGTGGTGGCGAAGGCGGCGGCATGAGCCAAGGTGCTCCCGCTGGCCGTCCGCAGCAAGCGGGCAATGCCGCGCCAGCAGCCGCGGGCCCGTCTGGGCAGCAATCCGGAGGCGGGGGCTACAGTCAGCCGTCACAAGGCAGCATGCCGGAACCGGTTGATGACTTCGACGACGACATACCCTTCTAGGGTTAGTTACAAAAAGCCCCCGCCAAGCGGGGGCTTTTCTGTTAACGAGTTGCAAAAAGCAGTGAAATAGAACAATAAAACATGGAATTACGTTTACTTTTTCAACTACTATTAAAGTCACTATAAGAATCGTCCATTTTTTAGGCATCGAGGCTTTCGAGTGGCCCTGAGCTTTATTAAAAGCTTTCTGAATCGTTCCGATAAACGGCAGCAGATCTATCTGGAAATTCGTCCTGACGGCATCGCGTGGGCGGAATCCGGAGGTAGCGCGGCTTTTGCCGATTGCTTGCCGGCAAAGCGGGAGTCTGTTCTCCGTGCATTAGTCGGCGAGCGCGCCTGGGCCGGTGTCGATACCACTCTGGTTTTACCGATGGATCAATACCAGGTGTTTCAGTTGGAGCGCCCTGAGGGCGTTGAAGACTCGGAGCTTGGTGATGCCCTGAAGTGGAAACTCAAGGACATTCTCGATTTCAATCCGTCCGATGCAGTCTGCGATGTATTTCCGTTTCCGGAAGATGCTTCCCGTGGCCGCGGGGACCTGGTTAACGTGGTTGCCGCCAGAAAGTCTCTCGTTAGTGAGCTGGTTGCACTGGTCGAGGCATGCGATCTGGCGTTGATTTCCATTGATATCGCCGAGTTGGCTCTGCGTAACCTGGTGCCCCGTATTGATCCCGATCATCGGGGGGCGGCCGTGGTGCACATGCGCGAGCGGTTCGGGCAGATGATCGTCTGTAAAGGCGAAACACTGTACCTGTCGCGACGGCTGGACGTGACTTCGGATGACCTCCGAGATGCAGCGCGGCAGGAAAATGCCGTGCAGTCTTTGGCTCTTGAGATGCAACGCTCCCTCGATTATTACGAAAGCCAGTTGGGGCAAGTGCCCCCTGCCGTCATTCGCCTGGTGGCGCGTGACAACCTCATGCCATTACCCTCCATGCTTGCCTCCTATGTGGCCGCCACCGTTGAAACGCTGGATTGGTCGCCTTACGGTCTTGATCAGCCCTTGGACAGCCGCTGCCTGGTTGCCTGGGGCGCAAGTCTGGTACCGACCGGCAAGGGGGCAAAATGATCCAGCAGGTCAACCTCTATACCGATGAACTGCGTCCCCGAAAGGAAAAACTGCAGGCCCGGATGGCGTTGTCCATTCTGGCCCTGGCGCTGGTTGTGATTGTGGCTTCCGCAGGGGGTGTCCGATATCAGGCGTCGCACTTGCAGGCGCAGGTCGATTCGCGGCAGGCACAGAATGATCAGCTTCAGCGTGCGGTGGAACAATTGACCACTGAGGCGGAAGCCCGCCAACCCGACCCTGAGGTTGAAGCCGCCCTTGAGCGTGTAACCGCGACGTTGGCACGAAGGCAGCGATTGCTGAGTCGTGTGGAGGGCCTGGTGGCCAGCGAGGCGGCGGGATTTTCAACACAGCTGTCGGCATTAGCCCGACAGGTGCCGCAAGGACTTTGGCTGACGCACATCCGTCTGGACGGTCATCAGGGGAATGTTGCTTTGGCTGGCAGGTCGCAGTCTGGGCGGCTTGTGCCGATATACCTCGAAAAGCTTAGCGGGGAGCCCGCCTTCGTGGGCAAGACCTTCGGCAGCTTTCGGCTTGACCGAGAGGAAGACGGGCGCTGGATTGAGTTTCAGGTTGCCACGGACAGGAACTGGGAGGGTGCTGAATGAATCAGGCCTTTCGTCAGCAGTTTGATAGAGGCACAGCCTGGTTCGATGATCGTCCTGTTCGCGAGCGGGCAATGATTACTGTAACCGCCGTGGTCCTGATTCTTTTTGTTGGCTGGGAATTGTGTGTAGCGCCTGTGATGGGCCGCAACGACCAGCTCCAGTCCCGCCTGGATTCTTTGGCCAACACTCAGGCGTCGTTGCTTGAGCAACAACAGGTGTTAACCGCACGCTTGTCCTCCGACCCGTCCCAACAAATTCGGGACAGGCTCACGGCGCGCCAGCAGCGTCTTGACCAACTCGATGAGGAGCTGGCCGAAACCACCGGACGGCTGATCGCGCCGAGGGCCATGGTGGGATTATTGCGGGACATCCTGGCGGCCCAGGAAGAACTTGAGCTACTGGGTGTTGAATTGATGTCGCCTGTGCCCGTATTTGAGGACGGTCCTGGCACGCCAGAAGACACTAACAGCAATGACGACAATGAAACCCGTGAGCCGCTGCTGTTCGCACACGATGCGGAAATTGCCATTCGTGGAGGCTATATGGACGTGCTGTCTTACCTCGATACCCTTGAAGCCATGGACGCCCGCCTCGGTTGGGTGCTGCTTGACTATGATGTCAGCGAGTATCCGCACAACGAGATCCGGGTTCGGGTCAGGACACTGAGCCTGGACCGTGCATGGTTGGGAGTCTGAAATGAGGGTGTTGCTGATCGTATTGATGTTGGCTGCAGGGTATGCCTTTGCCCTTGAGGATCCAACCCGGCCGAGCGGCTTTTCAGGCAGTGCACCACAGTCAGAACCGGCGAGGGAGTTTTCACTGGCGTCGATATTTATTGGCAATAATCGCAGGTTGGCGGTTATCGATGGAGAGGCCCGCAGGGAAGGGCAGGCGTTTGAGGGGGTTCGCATTCGGCGGATTTACCCCGACCGGGTTGAGCTGGTTGATCAGGGAAGAGTGCGCGTTCTACGCCTGGAACCCCTTCCGCAAGTGCGGAGTTCGCAATGACAGACAAACGAGCTGCTATGACACTGAATCGAACGTTTTTGACCGTGCTGCTGGCAACGTCACTGGCCGCCTGCAGCAATAACCCGCTGATGCGCACCAGCCAGGCCACCTCGACGGACGCTGCCCAGTCGATTGATGACGCGCTGGCGGAGGCCGAAGCCAAATCCGCGTTGCAGCGTGCCGAGCGGGAACAGGCCGCACGGGCAGGTGTTCCGGAAGAAGTCAGTGCGGCCCTGATGCCGTCGCTGTCTGCTGACACGAATGACGAAGAACGGTTCGATGTCGATGCCCGTGGCCTTGCCGCCGGCCCGTTCTTCGAAGCGCTGGTGGAGGGTAGCCGGTATAACGTGGTGGTTCACCCCGGTGTTGACGCGGTTGTTGACCTGAGGCTCCGGGACGTGACTGTTCCTGAAGTTATGGATATCGCCAGTGACCTCTATGGCCTGGATATTCAGCGCAACGGGCGACTGTTTCAGGTAAAGGCTGAAAGCGTCCAGACTCGGATGTTCCCGATCGACTACCTGCACTTCAAGCGCAGTGGCGGCTCTGAAACCCGTGTCAGTTCAGGGCAGGTCAGCAGTTCACGTGACAATTCAACCGGTGCGGGCGCGTCGCAGGACAATTCCGACAACACTTCAACAGCGAATCTCGTTGGCACTCGCATCTCCACCGAGACCGAGTCCGATTTCTGGACCGATATTCAGCGCGCGCTGCAAATGATCGTAGGATCGGAGAATGGCAATCAGGTGATCATCAATCCCGGCGCGGGGCTGGTGATGGTGCGCTCCGATGGAAAGTCCCTGGCGCAGGTGGAAGAGTACCTTCGCCGAACTCAGTTGATTATGCAGCGGCAGGTGGTGCTGGAAGCCAAGATTCTGGAGATTGGTCTGAATGAAGGCTATCAGCAAGGGGTTAACTGGTCTGATATTCAGAGTGCCTCCTCGGTAACAGCGAGCGATGGCTTGCCGGCCGAGTTCACTGCCCAATCGCTGGCGGGGCAGGCGATACGGACCTCCGATATTGGGGGCTTGTTTTCGGCGACCTTCCGGGAAGGAACCTTCACGGCGCTTATTGAACTTTTGGGCGAGCAGGGCAATGTGCAGATTCTCTCCAGCCCCCGAATTTCGACCATCAATAATCAAAAAGCGGTGATCAAGGTTGGCACCGACGAGTTTTTCGTAACGGACATCGACTTCGACGACAACAACTCGGCAGTGACAGCCACTGACCGGACCTCCACCTCAGTGGAACTGACCCCGTTTTTCTCCGGGATTTCGCTCGACGTTACCCCACAGATTTCAGAAGACGGCGCCATTACCCTGCATGTGCACCCCTCCGTGAGCGAGGTGAATGATCAGGAGAAGGTGATCACGGTGGGCGACCGGGACGTCACACTGCCTTTGGCGCTCAGCACGGTTCGCGAGACCGACAGTGTGATCCGTGCCGAAAGTGGCCAGATTGTAGTGATCGGCGGGTTGATCCAGAACACCAGCGAGGACAACAACTCGGCAGTGCCCTTCTTCAGTGAAATTCCCTTGTTGGGAGAATTGTTTAAACAGCGACGGTTCCAGTCTCGCAAGAGCGAGCTGGTCATCCTGTTGCGCCCCGTGGTTGCCGGCAGCCAGCAGATGAATGCGGATGTATCGGCCAGTCGCGACCGGATGCGGGTTCTGCGGGAACTGCTGGAGTCTTCCGAATCTGTGAAACCCCAACCGGAGAAAGCCAGGCGCTAGCATGTACGAAGCTCATTTCGGACTGCAGGAAGCACCGTTTGCATTGACGCCCAACACCCGGTATTTCCTCCGGGCACGTAGCCACAGCGATGCGCTGGAACTGCTGTTGGTGGCCTTGCGTGAACGGGAAGGCTTTATAAAAATCACCGGCGAGGTTGGTACCGGCAAAACCCTGCTGTGCCGGTTGTTGCTCAATGAGCTGGAGCAGGACGCCCATACGGCCTACATTCCCAACCCGCACCTGACACCGGAGACCCTCTATGAGGCTGTGGCGGAGGAGCTGGGTGTGGACGTTGCGAGTTGCGCCAACACCCACCAGATACTGAAAGCTCTGAACGAGCGCCTGATTGCGCTGGCCATGGAGCAACGCCAGGTGGTGCTGGTGATTGATGAAGCCCAGGCCATGCCCGAGGAAACCATCGAGGCGCTGCGTCTGTTGACCAATCTGGAAACCGAAAGTACCCGGCTGTTGCAAGTGGTGCTATTCGGACAACCGGAACTGGACCAGATACTCCAACGAGACAGCATGAGGCAGCTACGGCAGCGGATTACCTTTCAGTATCGCCTGGCACCATTGGATAAGGTGTCGGTAGCACAGTACCTCAGGCACCGCCTGTCCCAGGCCGGGTACAACGGCGGTGACCTGTTTGCACCCTCCGCACTGCGTTTGATTTCCCGCTCATCCGGCGGTATCCCGCGGTTGGTCAATATTATCGCCCATAAGTCCCTGTTGTCAGCGTGGGGCCGGGGCGACCAACAGGTCAGCCGCTGGCACGTGATGCAAGCAGTCAGGGACACTGACAGCGCCCGCGTGCCCAACCTTCTGGTGAGGTGGCTATGAGTTTGCTCAATGATGCTCTGCGGGCCGCCGAACAGCGCCAGGATCGGCCTGTGGCGCCCGGAGTCTATGCGGGAGGTCAGGCGCAGGCTGGCAATCGCAAGCGTGCGTTGGTGAGCGTGTTGGTGGTTCTGGCGATCGTAGTCGCTGGCCTTGGCGGCTACTGGCTGCTCTCCATCGACTCCTCTTCTGCCCCCGCAGAACTCGCGTCAGTTCCCTCTACCGATACTGCGCCCTCGGCAGATGAACCAAGTCAAGCCAAGGTAAGCGATGTTGCCGCTGACGTTTCGCGAGCGGAGCCCGAAGAACCAGCAGAAGCGGTGAAGGCCGTGTCGTCGCCCGCAATGGCTGAGCCGGAACCGGTTCAAATACAAGCATCCACACCGCGGACACCCGCGTCTCAAAACCCGGCACCAGAGCCGTTGTCACCGGAAACCACGGAACCTGATACCACGGAGCAGGAGCCAGCCCAGTCGCCCCCTGCCTCGGTGGCGAAAAGGGAAAAGGTTGAACCGTCACCGACGGAGCCAGAGAAAGAGAAAGAGAAAGAGGCAGAAACAGAAGCTAAGGAAACGGAACCCGAACAGACTGCCATGGCTGACGTGAAACAGGTGCCGGAAACGCCGGCTGCGACCGATCGCAGCACTGCGAGGGAGCTGGAAAAATTGGTGGCGCAGGGCCGTATTACCGACGCAGAGCGCCGTCTTGCGGCCCTGACCCGGGAGCAGGACGCCCCCCGCAGCCGCTATGTGGTTGCCAGGGCATTGCTGGTTGATGGCAAACAGGATCAGGCCCTTGGCTGGCTGCCCGCGGAGGTTACCGCACAAAACACGGCTTTGCGTTTGCTGAGAGCAAGGGCCCTGCACGCCAACAATGATCTGGGTGCGGCCCTCAACACACTGACGTCGAGCATTCCGCCTGTGGAAGGACATGCCGAATACCGCGTTACGCTGGCAACGTTGCTGCAACAACAGGGTGACAGTGCAGAAGCCGCCCGGCACTGGGCGGCACTGATTGCCTGGGATGACAGCCAGGCTCCATGGTGGGTGGGGCTGGCAATTTCCCTCGAGACACAGGGCGAGCAGGCCGGAGCGGCCAGGGCCTACCAGCAGGCAGCCGAACTTCCGGGGCTGCCCCGGTCGTTGGCCGACTACGTACAGCAACGCCTGCAGGCATTGCGGGCAGGATGATCCATGGCTGAAGCAAAGAAAAAAATCCGCATAGGCGACCTGCTGGTCCAGAACGACGTCATCACTGAGCAACAGTTGATGACCGCCTTGCGTGAGCAGAAAAATACCGGACGCAAGCTGGGCCGTACCCTGATCGATCTGGGCTATGTGGAAGAGGACAACCTCCTCAACATCCTGTCACGCCAACTGGATGTGCCATTCGTTCAGTTGCGCCACTTCCAGTTCAATAACGAGCTGGTCAAGAAGCTGCCGGAAGCCATGGCCCGCCGTTTCCGCAGCATCGTATTGGCGGAACAGAGCGGCGAATTGCTGGTAGGTATGGCCGACCCGCTCGACATCTTCGCCTACGACGAACTGGTGCGGGTGCTGAAACAGCCGATCAAGCAGGCCGTTGTGCGGGAAAGCGAACTGCTGAATACCCTCGATCTGGTGTATCGCCGTACTGACGAAATTGCCTCGCTGGCGGAAGAACTGGAAGACGAACTGGGCGACGACGCCTTTGACCTGGCGGACCTCAGCGCCGAGTCTGAAAGCGCGGAAGCACCTGTGGTAAAGCTTCTGCAGACGCTGTTTGAAGATGCCGTGCAGGCCCGCAGCTCCGATATTCACATTGAACCTGATGAGACTGTGGTACGTATTCGCCAACGGGTGGATGGCGTGCTGCAGGAACAGGTGATGAAGGAAAAGCGGGTTAACTCCGCTCTGGTGCTACGCCTTAAACTGATGGCTGGCCTGAACATTTCCGAGAAGCGGATTCCCCAGGATGGCCGCTTCAATATCCGCGTAAAGGGCCGCAGCATCGATGTGCGGGTTTCCACCATGCCGGTTCAGTACGGCGAGTCGGTGGTCATGCGTTTGCTGGACCAGAGCCAGGGCATGCTGAACCTGGACGTCACCGGCATGCCGGAAACGCTGCTCGAAAACTTCCGCCGTATGATCAAGAAGCCCCATGGCATGATCCTGGTCACCGGCCCGACCGGTAGCGGTAAGACCACAACCCTTTATGGCGCGCTAACCGAACTCAACCGTCCGGAAGTCAAAATCATCACCGCAGAAGACCCGGTGGAGTACCGGCTGCCGCGCATTACCCAGGTGCAGGTAAACCCGAAAATCGGCCTGGAATTCGCCAGTGTACTGCGCGCCGCGCTGCGCCAGGACCCGGACGTGATCCTGGTGGGCGAGATGCGGGACCATGAAACCGCCGAGATTGGCCTGCGTGCGGCGATGACCGGCCATCTGGTGCTCTCGACGCTGCACACCAACGACTCCATCAGCAGCGCCATGCGACTGATTGATATGGGCGTGGAGCCTTTCCTGGTGGCCAGTTCCCTGCTTGGCGTTGTTGCCCAGCGGCTGGTGCGCAAGGTTTGTGAGAACTGTCGCGAGGCCTACGAGCCCACCAGTCAGGAAAAAGTCTGGCTGAACCAGTTCGATCTTGATCCGCTCGACCTGGAGGCCGGGTTTGTACATGGTCGCGGTTGCTACCAGTGCAGCAACAGTGGTTACCGGGGGCGTCTGGGTGTGTACGAAATGCTGGAAATGAACGAGGCGATGCTGGACGCACTGCGCCGCCAGGACATCGCCGGTTTCACCCGGGAAGCGCGCAGGAGCCACCTTTACCGGCCGCTTGGTCTTTGTGCCATGGATTTTGCACTGCAGGGCGTGACCACTCTGGAAGAAGTGGCCCGGGTGGCGGCGACCTCTGAGGGCGACGTGTCCCTGGATGAGGTGCCGGTGCTCTCTCAATCCTCTGGTGATAGCGGCGCCGACAACCCTGCTCCCAATGAGGGAGGTGTCTGATGCAGTTTACGTACCGGGGTAAGGACAGCAGAGGAGTCGTGCAACAGGGTGCGCTGGCTGCACCGAGCCCCGAGGCGGCAGCGTCTGAACTCATGCGGCGGGGCATCACACCCCTGGCGATCCATGAGCAGGCACAAGGCGAATCCATCGGCGACCGGCTGAACAACTTGCCGCTGTTCCGCAAGAAGATCACCCTGGACGAACTGATCGTGTTCTGCCGTCAGATGCATGCGTTGACTAAGGCGGGCATCCCGTTGATACGAACCATGCGTGGCCTGGCGGACACGACGCGCTCGCCCGCGCTCAGCGAAGTGCTGGACGACGTAACGGATCGCCTTGAGGCCGGTTCCACGATGGCTACCGCCATGCAGGCGCATCCCAAGGTGTTTCCGGATCTGTTTATCGCCATGATCCATGTGGGGGAGAACACCGGGCAATTGGACGACGCCTTCAAGCGGTTGTCTGAGATCCTCGAGCTGGAGCGGGACACCAAACGGCGCCTCAAGCAGGCCATGCGTTATCCCACCTTCGTGATGATTGCCCTGTTTGGGGCGCTGATGGTTGTGAACTTCCTGGTGATTCCGAAGTTTTCGGCGGTCTTCAGCAAACTGGGTGCCGACCTGCCATTCCTGACCCAGGTACTTGTTGGTACCTCAAACTTCCTGTTGGGCTACTGGTACATCGTACTGTTCGGTATGGCTGCAACGGCGCTTTTGGTGAGGCAGTGGAAAAACACCGACCAGGGACGCCTGACCTGGGACCGCTACAAACTGAAAATGCCTATTATCGGACCGCTGCTGGAGTTGATTACCCTAAGCCGGTTTGCCCGTAACTTCGCCAGTATGCTGTCTGCGGGTATGCCCGTGACCCATGCGTTGACCGTGGTTGCAGACGCCACGGATAACGCTTGGATATCCAAGCACATCAAGGAGATGCGGATCGGTATCGAACGCGGTGAAAGCCTGCTGCGGACAGCCCGGCAGAGCGATATGTTCACGCCGCTGATCTTGCAGATGATTGCGGTGGGTGAGGAAACCGGTTCGGTGGACGACATGCTCGTGAACGTGGCGGACTTTTACGATGAAGACGTGGACTACGGCCTCAAGCGGCTGGCGGAATCCATCGAACCGATACTGATCGTGGCCATGGGTATCCTGGTTCTCATTCTTGCACTGGGCGTGTTCCTGCCCATATGGGACCTGGGAGCGGCCGCCATGGGGCGTGGGTGAATGACCGGCCAGAAGTATTCGGCGATGTCGGTGCTGACCAATTCACATCGCCTGAGGTTTCTGGTGGCCCTGTGCATCCTTTTTACCCTCTGGTGGGTATTACTGGGAGTTGTAGAGCGGGAAGCCGGCAGGGCGGAACAACAAGGTACACGGCTGATGATCAACCAGATCAGAAGTGTGCTGGTCGTAAAAGGGGCAGAGATTCGCCTGCAGGAAGGGGCCGACTTCAGGGCCTGGTCGGGCGGAAACCCTTTCGAATGGTTTGGATCAGAACCGGCCCGGTATGATGGGATTTGTCATGACGGGCTGCCGGAGCCCGGCAGGTGGTGTTTCAAGCCGTTACAAACCGGCGATAAAGGCTACAAAAAAGACACGGCAGGCGCGCAGGGACAGGTTATATTTCAACCACGCCAGCCGATAACCCTTGGAGACAGGCAGGGAAGCGGCGACACACCCATGGCCTGGGTTGTGGCGGTCGAGTTCACGGACAGGAACGGCAACGGACGCCTCGATGGACAGGATCTCCAGTCCGGGCTGAGGTTGCAGTCGGTGGAGACGCAGAATGATCGTGCCGAACATTGATAACAAGCCTCAGGGAGGCCACGCTATGAGGGCAATGACACTAAAAGCGCACCAGACAAAGGGGTTTACCCTGATTGAGCTGGTCGTGGTGATCTCCATACTCGCCATTCTTGCAGCCTTTGCGTTGCCAAGGTTCGCCGAACTGTCGGACGAGGCCCACCGGGCAAGCATCCAGGGCACTTCGGGCGCCTACGCCGCTGCTGTTGCACTGGTTCGTGCCCAGTGGACCGCCCGTGGCGCCGCTGGCGCACAAACTAATCTGCCCGGCTTTGGCGAGGAAAACGTCGACGTGAGTGCTGACGGTTGGCCAACGGGCGTAGGTGGCAACACTGACCCGACGGCCATGAGTGCCACAGAGTGCCAAAACCTCTGGCTGGCCCTGATGCAGTCAAACGCGCCGACCGTGGCAACCTCCGGCGACACAACGGATTACACAGTAACCGCAAGCGGGTCCGTTTGTACCTACGAGTACAACCTCAATGGTGGCACGGACAACATTCAATACGACGCCGACAGCGGCGAAGTAATTCGGGTTATCAATTAATCCATTTTAAAGCAGCAAAAGCAGGAGAAGACCATGAATATGATGAACCAGATGGCAGCAAGAAAAGAGAAAGGTTTCACCCTTATTGAACTGGTGATGGTGATTGTGATTCTCGGGATTTTGGCGGCGTTTGCGTTGCCGAGGTTTGCGGATTTAGGCGGAGAAGCCAGAGCTTCAACCATACAGGGCGCACTCGGTGCAGTGAAATCTGCCTCAGCTATTGCTCACTCGAAGTGTTTGGCGGACGCAGATTGTAATGCATCCGCTGCTACTGGTGAAACGGCTGAACTGGAAGGTAGCGACATTGCGATGGTTTTCGGTTATCCCGCTGCAACCGCTGCGGGTATCCAGTCAGCGTCTCAGATTAGTACGGATGACTTCACGGTCGATACTAGCACTGCCGGAACTCTTTTGGTTCAGGCGACCGGTGCAACTGCTGCCGCTAACTGTCAGGTGTCCTATGTCGCTCCAACAGCTGCGGGTGACGCGCCAGTAATTACGGTGGATGCTAGCGACTGCTAAAACTGCCTAAACTGTAGGGCGGACTAGCGAAGCCTGGGTCCGCCTGAGGTTTTGTGTTTGGGGCTACGTGGCTATCCGGGAGAGGGGCATGAGAGAAAGAATCGCCCCGATGTCATCGGGGTTCACCCTTGTTGAGTTGGTCATGGTCATCATCCTGATCGGGGTTCTCTCCGCTCTGGGTGTTGGCCTGTTTGCCAGCCGCTCCGCCTTTTCTCCCTTGTTGGCTACCCAACAACTTGCCTCTGCAACGCTGCTTGCCCAACAAGCAGCGTTGGCAGGCAACTCTTCTAACAGTCTGACCATTTCACAGAGTGCAGAGCACTTCCGGTTTACCGTCGGGGCGAGGACGTTTGAGCTGCCACGGGCGGAAACGTCTTTGTCTGTTGCTAGTGGCTTGCCACTGACGGTGACATTCGGAGCAGACGGTTCACCAGGGGCCGGGACCAATATCGAGTTTACCTTTACTGGCGACAGCACCTTTGAATCCTGCCTGAGTTCCCTCGGTGCGGTCTATCGTGGGAGTTGTCAGCTGTGATGTCTGACCAGCGCGGTGCCACCCTGGTGGAGCTGGTGATGACCATTGTCATTATCAGTGTGGCCATTGCCGGAGTGGTGGGAGCGTTCGCCCTTATCAGTGGTCGCAGCGCTGATCCCTTGAACCAGACCCGGGCCGTAGAGCTTGCACAGCTGTACATGGATGAAATCATTACCCGGAAGTACGACGACTCAGTGCCTCAGGGAGGTATGCCGAAATATTCAGGCGGCTGCAATATAGGAGCAGAACCTGGTGAAGAACGCGGTACCTACGATGACGTCGATGACTACAACGACTTGACGGATAGCCCGCCGAAAAACGCCCGCGATAACGATGGTGAAGTTCTTGATGGCTATGCGGGCTTTTCAGTTTCAGTTTCGGTGGTTTGTGCTGGTGCTGATGTGGGACTCCCCGGTTCTGAGGCCAAAAGGGTCGATCTAACGGTTCTTGCTCCGGGAGGGCAATCGTTTTCATTTTCGGCCTACAGGGCAAATTTCTGATGAGGCGTGTGGCAGGGTTTACCCTTGTGGAGCTGGTCATCGTGATCGTTCTGCTCGCTATTGTTGCTACGATTTCGGTGCAGTTTGTAGCACTCTCCACCCGTGGTGCCATTGATGTGGGATCTCGTCAGCAGCGGGCGTTTACTGGCGTGGTTGTCAGCGAGCATATCAGCCGGGGGCTGAGGGAAGCCCTGCCGACTTCGGTTCGGACCAATTCGAGCGGTTCCTGTATTGAATGGATGCCGATCATTGCTGCGTCGAACTACGAGAATTTGCCCGGCGGGCCGACTCCTGATTCGTTTGAAGCGGTGCCGCTTCCGGATGGAGGTTCCGCAAGGGGCCGGGTTGTGGTCTATGGATACGGCAGTAATCTCTACGATGTGACCAATCCCGGCCCGGTGTCGCCGTTGGCGACTATGCCTGCCGGTGCTTCACCGGTGACGGTCACTCTGGACTCGCCTCATCGTTTTTCCGCTAAATCGCCGGAGAAGCGATTTTATGTTGTTGGTGATCCGATAGCGCTCTGCCAGTCTGGCCGCTGGCTGTATCGATACAGAAACTACGGTATCAACGAGCCGGTGGCATCCGGATTGCCAATCGCGTATCCGGGGCGCGAGGTCCTGGCAGCAAACCTTGAGGCGGCATCACTGTTGTTTGAGGTTACGCCCCCTACCTTGCAGCGTGGTGCGGTAGTGTCCTTCCGTCTGGTGCTGGAAGATACTGGAACCGGAGAGTCCACCGCCATCAGTCAGGAGGTACAGATCCGCAATGTTCCCTGACAGATCTCGACATCATCAGGCTGGTGCAGGCCTGCCCGTTGCCCTCTTTGTTATCACCGTGCTGTCGCTGCTGGTTTTGGGCATGTCTCAGATGCAGCAGATCAGCGGTGAGTCAGTCAGCCTGCAGATTCAGTCACAGCGGGCATTCTTTGCGGCTGAGAGCGGTGCGCAGGTCGCGGTTCGTGACGTGCTCGAGGCCTCCGACTGCGCTGGGCTGAACAGCCCACTGGTTTTTAATGATGCAGTCGGACTGCAAAGCTGTCGTTCCCGCATGACCTGCGAGTCGGTAACGGCCAATATTGGCGGTTCCGGTGGCAACACGGTGTATACCATAACCAGTACCGGGCAATGCGGTGCTGGGCCGGATGAATCAACCAGGGTGGTAGAGGTGCGTGTACGATGATGTCTGTTCTGCGCGAGTTACCACGGATCGTGGTTATTGTTCTGTGTTCGATGATTGCTCCATTGGCGTATGCGGCACAATGTAGCGATGTGTTCAGTCAACCGGATGGTGTCAATGACAACCTGCAGGCATCGGGAAACACCCTTGACCTTACCGGTGTGAACTGGGCCAACGGAACCTGGCCTCCCTCAGGAGTTCCCCAATTGGGAGGTGAGGAATATGTCTCCTCTCAGCCAGGACCTAGCTATGAGCTTGTGCTTCAGCCCGGGGCGCAAAAGGTCATATTCGTCAACGGCAACCTGACAATTGATCGCGGCACTCGGTTGAACGAATCCGGCTCTCCGGACCAACTGCTTATTGTTGTGCGCGGAAGCCTCAGCATTGCAGGTGGCGGGAATAGTGCAAACAACCGGGTTGTGATTAATGGTCTGATATACGCAGCTGGCTCGGCGTCGATTGGGAACAACGTCTACATCGACGGTGCTGTAGCCGCCGGAGGGGCGATTTCCACTGGAAACAGAGACGTAGAGTTTTCTGACTCTGACGTCAATACGGACCTGTTGGAAGGGCTGTGTGATTCAGGAGCAGCGGGGCCCGTGGATTTGTCGGCCAACGGTGAGTCAGTGGGCCCAGTGTCGATAGGCGTCGACGATAGCGTTTCGTTTTCTGCTGATGTGGCAGGTTGCCCTCCAGTGCCGACTCTCTCGACTCAGGACTGGCGTGAAACATGGTTGGTCGATGGACAGCAGGTGGCTCAGTCTGTATCTGGATCATCCAGCTGCTCAAGGTCGCCGCTTATCCGGACAGATACGTTCGATACGGAAGGACAGTACGCGGTCCTGTTAACGGTTGAGTACCGGAACTGTTTTTTAGGCTTCTTTTGTGGTGGGTGGCAGGAGCATGGTGGCGATACGATCACTATGGATGTGAGCGACGACGATGCGCTCACCTGCTTCACTGATGATTATCTTGATGGCAGCCTGTCTGCAGACGATTGGGTGACATCCGTGTCGAGAGGAAATTTCACGCCAAGTATTGTGAACGGTCGTCTTCGTATGACAGAAGCCCGTTCTAACCAGGCCACGGCTGCAACTATTCAGCGCGAGATTCCGGGTGCGGAAAATCTGGTGATCATTGAATTCGATTACTACGCCTATGGGGGAAATGGCGCGGATGGTCTGGCAGTCGTACTTTCTGATGCGAGGGTGACGCCTCAGCCTGGAAGTTATGGCGGGTCCCTGGGGTACGCCCAGAGGAGTAATGGAGATCCGGGATTTGCCGGCGGGTGGCTTGGTATAGGTCTTGATGAGTTTGGTAATTTTTCTAACTCCAACGAAGGCCGTGTTGGAGGGGCGGGATTCAGACGGGATGCAGTCGCCGTCAGGGGAGCAGAGCAGGGTGGGTACCGGTATTTGCGGGGAACCGGCAGTGTATCTCCGGGTATTGACCAGCCGGGAAACAATCCGTCTGCCCATCGTTACCGGGTCACCGTAGATTCACGTGTTTCCGGCGAGGCCCTGGTATCGGTGGAGCGTGATGTGTCCGGTACTGGTGACAATTACCAGATCCTTGTGGAAAGTTTTAATGCGCTGAACGAACCTGGGCAGCCCGCTGTGCCAGAAAATTTCCTGTTGTCGTTGACGGGCTCCACCGGCGGTTCTAACAATATCCATGAACTGGACGGCTTCCAGTTGTGCGCCCTCAAGCTGAACCCGGTGGGCGCCCAGGTTGATCATTTTGAAATCCTTCATGATGGCGTGGCGCTGACCTGCCAGCCAGAAACGGTCACCATCCGCGCCTGTGCCACTGCAGGGTGTAACGACAACGAACTCTTTACCGACCCGGTTGAGGCAACGCTTGAGCCTACTGAAGGCTGGCAGGGCGGCAATCCGGTGACGATTGTTGGTGGGACGGGCGAGTTCGTATTGCAGAACACAGTCGCCGGTGAGGTCGTCCTTGATGTGGTGGGCTCGCAGCCATCAACTCGTCCTCAATCCGTAACGCTTTGTCAGAGCGGCAACGGCCCTCTGTCTTCTGAAAACTGCAAGTTGGAGTTTTTTGCGTCGGGGCTGGCCTTTGATATTCCTGACCTGACATCCCATAAGCCGTCGGGCCCGATACAGGTTCAAGCCGTACGGCAGGACGATGCGAGCCAGGCGTGTGTTCCGGCGTTTGAAAATGTTGAGCGGGAAGTCCATTTCTGGTCAACGTATGTGGATCCCGGCCCGGGAGGCCGTCCTGTTGATCGCCCCTTGTCGGTGAACAACACGGATATCAGTGGGGACGAGAGTGCGCCTACACCTCTGAACCTCTCATTTGGTGATGACGGTATCGCCGAGATTGAAGTCAGCTACCCGGATGCGGGGCGTCTGGACCTCGGTGCCAGATATGACGGATCACCTGCGAATAACGACGAAGGCTTGTCGATGCCAGGCTCAGATGCCTTTGTCAGCACCCCGGCGGGGTTTTGTGTCAGTAGCGCAGGAGCGTGTGCGGCGGGCGATTCTTCTTGTGACGTATTCGTCAGGGCCGATGAGCCTTTTGATCTGTCGATCACCGCTGTTGGCTGGCAGAGCGACACTGACACCGATCTATGTGATGCAAACCCTGTTACTCCTAACTTCCGGATGTTGACGGTCCCCATTGCCTCGGAACTGGTTGCGCCCTCGGGTGGTGTCAATGGCACTGTGTCGCCCTCTAGCTATTCCCATTCCCGGTCATTGGATGCGACTGAAACGGTCAGCGTAAAGATGTCAGAGGTTGGCGTGTTCCGTTTTACAGCGACGCCGGTAACCGGTGGGTATCTTGGTAAAACGGTGCCTAAGGGCACCAGTGCACCTACGGGGCGTTTTTACCCCGATCGTTTTAACGTCACCATTGACGAAGGTGCACTGGGCGCTCATTGCGGTGCACCAACGCCTTTCAATTACACCGGGCAGGACATTTCATGGTTATTGGCGCCAACACTGACAATTGAAGCCCTGTCGATGGATGGAGCTCGTACCAGGAACTACACCGAGCCCGGATTCCAGAAGCTGGTCAAGGAGGACGTGATTCGAACTTTTCCCGTCGAAGACAGCTCGGCAGTGAACCGTGAGAATGAGAGCATTGACGTCAGTACCAACGTATCCGCAGGGGAGCTGTTGGTGGCCGAGCCCGAGTCCGGTCTTCTGCAGTTCAACTATGCCGCTGGTGATACCGTTCGTTACCTGAAGGTCCCTGAAGCGAGGGTTGCCCCCCTTACGCCGCCACCTTCCCCACCCGGCCTTCCCGGCCCATCGAATCATCTTCTGACCTATGGTGTGACTGATATCACCGACGCTGATGGCGTCAGTGCCGACGATGCGCCGTATAAATTTTCACCGGCAGCGACTTTCGACATCCGTTTTGGCCGGTTGTCCATGGACAACGTGTATGGTCCTGAAAATGTGCAAGAGCTACGGATGCCTTTCAGGCTGGAATACTGGAATGGCTCGCGGTACGTAACCAATACGGCCGATAACTGCACCAGCTGGACGACAGCCACCATTTCGAGCGCTGCCAATCACCACACACTCGTTTCGGATTCGGGCACGTTTGCCGCGGGTGAGGCCGGACCACTACGGCTTCAGGCGACCGGCTCCCAAGGTACAGATCGACTGACATGGACAGTTGACGAGTGGCTCCGCGAGGATTCAGACGAGGATGGTACTGCCGAAGCGCCCTCAGCCCTGGCCACCTTCGGCGTCTACCGTGGCCACGACCGCGTTATATACTGGCAGGAAAAATAGCGGGAAGGTGGGGGGTCAGTCCTCCTCCCCCTCCGGGTGATCCATCCCGAGTTCATTAATCTTGCGGGTCAAGGTATTCCGTCCCCAGCCTAGCAGGATGGAGGCATCACGCCGGCGCCCGCCGGTGTGCTTCAATGCGGTCTCGATCATGATGCGTTCAAACTCCGGCACGGCGGTATCCAGAATGCCTTTGTGGCCGCGTTTGAGCTCCTGTTCCGACCAGTTGCGCAGGCCTTCCTGCCAGGTCTGGCCGGTGGCCGGCGCTTCGGCCTGCTGCATCAGCTCGGGCGGCAGGTCATCGATGTGAACCTCGCGGCCACTGGCCATCACCGTCAGCCAGCGACAGGTGTTCTCAAGCTGGCGGACGTTGCCGGGCCAGGGCAGGGTGGTGAGGTATTCCTCGGCTTCCGGGCGCAGTATTTTGGTTTCCACGGCCAGTTCCCGGGCAGCCCGCTTGAGGAAATGTTCCATTAACCGCGGGATGTCCTCGCGGCGCTCCGCGAGTTTTGGCAGGTGCACCCGGATAACATTCAGGCGATGGAACAAATCTTCCCGAAAGGTGCCCGCCTGGACGAGCTTTTCCAGGTCCTGGTGTGTAGCCGCGATGATGCGGACGTCCACTTTGATAGGCGTGGTGCCGCCCACCCGATAGAACTCCCCATCCGCAAGCACCCGCAATAACCGTGTCTGGGTGTCGGCGGGCATATCACCGATCTCGTCGAGGAACAGGGTGCCTCCGTTGGATTGCTCGAAGCGACCCTGCCTGGCGGCAGCCGCTCCGGTGAAGGCGCCTTTCTCATGGCCAAACAGCTCGGACTCAATCAGGTCCTTTGGAATCGCGGCCATGTTGAGTGCGATAAAAGGGTGGCTGGCCCGGGGGCTGTGGTTGTGAAGGGCCTGGGCAACCAGTTCCTTACCGGTACCACTTTCGCCATTGATCAGTACGGTGATGTTGGAGTGGGACAATCGGCCGATGGCCCTGAACACCTCCTGCATCGCAGGCGCTTCACCAATGATTTCGGCATTTCTCTGTGCGCTTTCAGCTTGCGGCTCCGAGGTGGCCCGGCGTTCGTGGCTGTGAGCAACGGCCCGCTTTACCAGTGCGACGGCATCATCCACGTCAAACGGTTTCGGAAGGTACTCGAAGGCGCCCGTCTGGTAGCTGGTCACCGCGCTTTCCAGGTCGGAATGGGCGGTCATGATGATCACCGGCAGATCCGGGTGTGAGTCAACAATCTGTGAGAGCAAGGTGATGCCGTCGACGCCGGGCATACGGATGTCGCTGATGATGGCATCGGGCTGTTCGTGCTCCAGCCTCATCATGATGCTTTCGCCACTTTCAAACACCCGGGGCTGCATACCGGCCTGGTTCAGGGCGCGCTCCAGCACCCAACGTATACTGCGATCGTCGTCAATTATCCAGACGTTTGCCGGTTGGCTCATTGGTTTTCCTCCAGAGGCAGGAAGATGATGAAGTCGGTTTTTCCGGGCTCGCTCTCGCATTCAACAAGCCCGTGATGTTGCCCGATGATGCTTTGGGTGATGGACAGGCCGAGGCCTGTGCCGCTGGCTCGCCCACTGATCATCGGGTAGAAAACGTTTTGCAACAGATCCGGTGGTATGCCCGGGCCGTTATCAATCACATCCACGCGGCACACCAGGCGATGGCGTTTGTGGCCGATGGTGAACTGTCGCAATGCGCGTGTGCGGAAGGTGATCGTCGGCTGTTCGTCGCCGGTCATCTCCGCCTGGTTCTCGAACGCGGCTTCCATGGCGTTGCGGGCGATGTTAAGGAAAGCCTGAATCAGCTGTTCCTTGTCGCCCTGGAACTCGGGCAGGCTGGGATCGTAATCTCTTCGGAAGTTCAGGCGGCCGCGGCTCTCAGCTTCCAAAAGGGTTTTGACGCGCTCCAGAACCTCATGAATATTGGTGGACGCCATTTTTGGGGCTTTGTTCGGGCCGAGCATGCGGTCCACCAGGGTTCGCAGGCGGTCCGCTTCTGCAATGATCACCTGGGTGTATTCTTTCTGGTCTTCGTTGTGCAGCTCGCGGTCCAGCAACTGGGCGGCCCCGCGAATACCTCCAAGAGGGTTTTTGATTTCATGGGCCATGCCCCGGACCAGTATCCGGGTGGTTTCCTGCTGGGAGATGATGTCTTCTTCCCGGCTGATCCGTAGCAAGCGGTCCCTGGGCTGGATTTCGATCAACAATTCCGTTGGCTCAAGGCTTATGGGGGACACGGAATAATCAACCGTTAGCCGCAATCCGCTTGTCAGTATGAACTCCGCTTCGCGTCTGGTGTACGACTGGCCATTCTCGGCTGCCGCATACAGTGTTTGCAGGGCATCTTCAGAGTCGATCAGGATGTCGTTGATCGGGGCTCCCTTACTTCTGGTTACGCTGGTTTCAAACAGACTTTCGGCCGCCGGATTCAGGTACTGGACCCGCAACCCGTCACTCAGCACCAGTACGGCTGTGGTCAGGCTGTCCAGTATGCTTTTGTATCCGGCCGGTATTGCCATTCGTTTGTCCCTTTTGATGGGCCTTGCGGGTTGCTAAGGCAGTTTTGCAAAAAACGAACCACATTGGCTGTTCGTGGCTATGACAGTGCGCATTTAGCGGGCATGCGGGTTACAGGCCTGTGAACACGGCGTGGTGTAGTGCAGAAATATCATTGCGTAAAGCCTGCCCGCGGATATCCGCCCTGGGAATGGTCAGAGTATGGCTTTTTTATGGTGCGATCGCACTAAAGTGGTGCAATCAAGAATGGCGTGGTGGTTCGCTAACCGCTACAGGTCTGCGTTTGTATGGCGCCCCGGCTCGAAGCGGTCGGGGCCCCGGAAGGGTGCATCAGTTGTTGACGCTGGGCCGGTGGATGGTGAAGGTAATGGTTTCGCCGCTCTTGACGGTAACACCGTTGCTGTCGACGATATTGACGCCTGCATCGTGGGTGCCGCGAAACACATTGCGCACCATCACTGTCCCGGACGCGCTCTGGCCAACCGGTTGGCCGTCGAGTGTCACTTCGTACTTGTGGCTGCCCCGAAGGCCAGGTGAACTGGTCACGCGGAATTCCACGTCGCCGCTGCCACTGTGGAAGGCCTGGTCATCGCCCGGCGCGAGGAAACGGACGCTGTCGTAGACGGAGCCTTCCTGTTGCACTTTTTCCCGCAACCGCTCTGGCTCACGAACCGCTTCGAGTTTTGGCAGGGTGACCGTGGTGACCGGTTTCACTTTGATCTCCTCAGCAGGCGTGCCTTCCGAGGGTTCGTCGGTATAGGTAACGTTGCCCTGAGCATCCACCTGGCGATAGACCTCGGCGGAAACCGGAAACGCCGCGAGAGCGACAATGCCTGAGAGTAGTGCGAACCGTGCATTCATAGAGACAACCTGTTTGATTGTTTTATCCGATTATCAGCGCCAGTCATGAGTATTTCAACGCCATTACCCGGTAGCTTGGTTACATTCCGTTAAGGCTGGCCGAAATGTGCGGTCGTACACGAAAAAGCCCCGCACGAGGCGGGGCTTTTCTGGGTTGCTGATCCTTACGAACGGATTAGCAGGAGTAGTAGAGCTGGAACTCGACCGGATGTGTGGTCATGTTCAGTTTCTCAACTTCACCGCGCTTCAGATCGATGTAGCCGGCAATCATGTCCTCGGTGAACACGCCGCCGCGGGTCAGGAATTCATGATCTTCAGCCAGGCAATCCAGAGCTTCGGACAGGGTTTCAGCAACCTTCGGAATGTTCAGCGCTTCTTCCTTCGGCAGGTCGTACAGATCCTTGTCCATGGCATCGCCCGGGTGGATCTTGTTCTGGATACCATCCAGGCCGGCCATCATCAATGCAGCGAACGCCAGGTACGGGTTGGCCGCCGGGTCAGGGAAACGCACTTCGATACGACGTGCTTTCGGGCTGTTCACGTATGGAATACGGATGGAGGCCGAACGGTTACGGGCGGAGTAGGCCAGCATAACCGGTGCTTCGTAGCCCGGAACCAGACGCTTGTAGCTATTGGTTGCAGGGTTGGTAAAGGCGTTGATGGCCTTGGCGTGCTTGACGACACCACCGATATAGTAAAGCGCTGCTTCGCTCAGGCCGGCATAGCTGTCACCTGCGAACAGGTTCTTGCCGTCTTTGCTCAGGGACATGTGTACGTGCATGCCGGAGCCGTTATCACCAACCACAGGCTTGGGCATGAAGGTGGCGGTTTTACCGTAGGCGTGGGCCACGTTGTGTACGCAGTACTTGAGAATCTGCACTTCGTCAGCCTTGCGGGTCAGGGTGTTGGCGCCAACGCCGATTTCACACTGGCCAGCGGTGCCGACTTCGTGGTGATGAACCTCAATTTCCAGGCCCATGGATTCCATAGCGGCACACATGGCGCCACGCAGGTCGTGCAGGCTATCCACTGGCGGAACCGGGAAGTAACCACCTTTAACACCCGGGCGGTGACCGATGTTGTTGCGATCGAAGTCTTCGCCGGATACCCAGGCGGCTTCTTCAGAGTGGATGTGGTAGGAAGCGCCCTGCATATCCACATTCCATTTAACAGAATCGAAAACAAAGAACTCAGGTTCCGGACCAAACAGGGCACCGTCAGCGATGCCCGTGGACTTGAGGTACTCTTCCGCACGGCGGGCAACGGAGCGTGGGTCACGCTCATAGCCCTGCATGGTGGAAGGCTCTACGATGTCACAGGTAATGTTCAGTGTGGTTTCTTCGGTGAACGGGTCCAGCACGGAGGTGCTGTCGTCCGGCATCAGAATCATGTCGGATTCATTGATGCCTTTCCAGCCGGAGATTGAAGAGCCGTCGAACATCTTGCCGTCGCTGAAAAAGTCCTCGTCCACCTCGGTGGCCGGCAGCGTTACGTGTTGTTCTTTGCCACGGCTGTCAGTGAATCTCAGGTCGATCCATTTGACTTCGTGTTCCTTGATCAGATCAATCGTCTTGGACATTGTGCATGCTCCGTCTGTTATCCCGCCGTGCGGGCGATTTCTGTGTACATTGTTGCCGGATCGTTCAGCAGTGCTGACTCCCGATCTTTCTTTCAGGTAGGGCAGCTTAACAAAAGCTGTTGCGAGTTACCTGCAAATTCGGCTGCTTAAGGTTTAGCAATAGCCTTGCCAGTTTTTGATGCATGCGCCACAAGTGCGCAATACCAAGGCGTTCGGGCTGTTTTGGAGCGATATGTGCTGATTGGGTGGCCCTATCGCTCTTTCGTGGTGCGTTAAAACGGTGCGATAGCTGAAATAATGCACCAAAATGATGCAGATGGGTTGTTGCTTCGATAAGCGTTTTTCTTCATATAAACGCAAGTGAGTTTGCTATATACTGCGCGCCACTTCATTTTTGCCTCAGGTATTCAGCACAGACGCTGAGTTTCTTCAGGGGGTATTCGGGCTTCCCGGCCCGACAAATGAAATTCATTTTACGGATTTGAGACGGCATGTAAGGGGCTTTGCGCCTACTGAAGACCTCTCAGGTCATTCAGTGCATGCTGCAGGATTATAGTTGTGATTGATAAACTTCGTAATATCGCCATCATCGCCCACGTTGACCATGGCAAGACCACACTGGTTGACCAGCTTCTTCGCCAGTCCGGCACTCTGGATCGCAAAGAGCTCGAAAACGAGCGTGTCATGGACTCCAATGACCAGGAAAAAGAACGTGGTATTACCATTCTGGCCAAGAACACGGCGCTGAAGTGGCACGACTACGACATCAATATCGTGGACACCCCGGGTCACGCCGATTTCGGGGGTGAAGTCGAGCGTGTCATGAGTATGGTCGATTGCGTGTTGCTCGTGGTTGACTCTATTGATGGCCCGATGCCACAAACCCGGTTTGTCACCCAGAAAGCGTTTGATGCGGGCCTGCACCCGATTGTCGTCGTGAACAAGATTGACCGCCCTGGAGCTCGCCCGGACTGGGTAGTGGATCAGGTGTTCGACTTGTTCGACAACCTTGGCGCCAGCGATGAGCAACTGGATTTTCCGATTGTCTACGCCAGTGCCCTGAACGGCATTGCCGGAATGGATCACGAAAAGCTGGACGACAACATGGACGCGGTTTTCCAGGCCATCGTTGATCACGTACCTGCACCCAACGTCGACCGGGATGGTCCGTTCCAGATGCAGATTTCCCAGCTGGACTACAACAGCTTCCTGGGCGTCATTGGCATCGGCCGCATTATGCGCGGCAAGATTAAAACCAACTCTCCGGTTACGGCCATTGGTGCCAACGGCAAAAAGCGCCAGGGCCGTATTCTCAAGATCATGGGCCATTCCGGGCTGCAGCGTGTTGAAGTCGACGAAGCGCAGGCGGGCGACATTATTTGCGTCAGCGGCATGGATGAGCTGTACATCTCTGACACCTTGTGTGACCAGGCCAATGTTGAAGCCTTGCCGCCGTTGACGGTGGATGAGCCGACGGTTTCCATGACGTTCCAGGTCAACGACTCACCGTTTTGTGGCAAGGAAGGTAAGTTTGTCACCAGCCGCAACATCAAAGAGCGTTTGGAAAAAGAGCTGCTGCACAACGTTGCTCTGCGAGTTGAAGAAGGTGAGTCGGCAGATAAGTTCAAGGTATCCGGCCGTGGCGAGCTGCACCTCTCAGTGTTGATCGAAAACATGCGTCGCGAGAACTTTGAGCTCGCCGTGGGTCGTCCGGAAGTGGTTATCCGTGAGATCGATGGTGTTAAACAGGAGCCGTACGAAAACGTCATCATCGACATCGAAGAGCAGCACCAGGGTGCGCTTATGGATCAGATGGGGCTCCGCAAGGGTGAAATGACCAACATGGTGCCGGACGGAAAGGGCCGTATGCGTCTTGAGTATACGATTCCGGCGCGCGGGCTGATCGGTTTCCGTAACGCCTTCCTGACCATGACCTCCGGTTCGGGTATTCTGACTTCAACCTTCAGCCATTACGGCCCTATTAAGAGCGGTGATGTGACCAGTCGTCAGAACGGTGTGCTGGTGTCAATGGCAACTGGTGCCGCGCTGACTTATTCGCTGGAAACACTACAGAGCCGGGGCAAGTTGTTTCTGGATCCCGGCCAGGAAGTGTACGAAGGTCAGTTGTGTGGTATTCACAGTCGTGACAACGATCTGGTAATTAACCCCACCAAGGGGAAGAAGCTGGACAATATGCGTGCGTCCGGCAAGGACGAGGTCATCGGCCTGGTGCCGCCGATCAAGCATACCCTTGAGCAGGCTCTGGAGTTTATCGATGAAGATGAATTGGTGGAAGTGACGCCCAAGTCGATCCGCCTGCGCAAGAAGCTTCTGACCGAGAATGAGCGTAAGCGCGCTCATAAGAAGTAATCTTCAGTACGTGATATTAAGGGGCGGTGCCAATGTGGCCCGCCCCTTTTTCGTTGTCTTCAGCTAAACTCCGGTTAAATCCTTTGTCCGGAGCGCCTCATGCTCACCCTGTTCCCTGATATCAAGCCCAACGCCCAGCATCGCATTGCGGTTGATCCGCCCCATGAACTGTATGTTGAAGAAAGCGGCAATCCGAATGGTATTCCCGTTCTGGTTGTCCATGGCGGGCCCGGCGGCGGATGTGAGGACTATCACCGCCGTTTTTTCGACGCCGAGCGCTACCGGGTTATTCTTATGGATCAGCGGGGCGCCGGCCGTTCGAGCCCGCTGGCCGAGTTTTCAGGAAACACCACGCAAAAACTGGTGGACGATATGGAAACGGTGCGGGCCTTTCTTGGGGTAGACCGATGGATACTGTTTGGCGGTAGTTGGGGATCTACATTGAGCCTGGTGTATGCCCAGTCGCACCCGGACAGGGTGCTTGGCCTGGTGCTGAGGGGGATTTTTCTTTGCCGGCCCAGGGATATCCACTGGTTCTACCAGGAAGGTGCGAGCCGCGTGTTCCCTGATTACTGGCGCGATTTCCTGGCACCCATTCCTGAGGATGAACGTGGCGATCTCGTGACGGCCTACTACCGTCGCCTGACGAGCAGCAACGAACTGGAGCAGATACAGGCCGCCAAGGCGTGGTCCATCTGGGAGGGGCGGTGTGCAACCCTGCATCCGAACCCTCGTGTGGTTGAGCACTTCGGGCACCCCCATGTGGCTATTGCCCTGGCCCGAATCGAATGCCATTACTTCATGAATAATGCGTTTCTGGACGATAATCAGATCGTACGTGACGCGGCGTTACTCAAAGATATTCCAGGCATCATTGTCCATGGCCGTTACGACATGGTGTGCCCGCTGGACAATGCTCTGGCTTTGAGCCAGGCCTGGCCGGAAGCCGACTTGAGGATCATACGGGACGCAGGACACTCAGCGTCCGAGCCCGCCATCATTGATGCCCTGATGCGTGGGGTCGATGAGGTCGCCGCGAAGCTTGAAGGTAGGGATACGTAAAGTCACATGAAGAAGGTTGCGGCGAGCCTGGTGCGTGGATAAACTTCGTTCCGAATTTTGAGTCCTTGTGCAGGGAGCTTGATGAAAGGGCTGATACAGCGGGTTACCCACGCCAGCGTCACCGTCGACAATGAGGTCATCTCCGAGATTGGTTCGGGGCTGTTGTTGTTGCTCGGAGTTGAGAAGTCAGACGACTCCAGCACGGTGCGGGAACTATGTCGAAAACTACTCGCCTACCGGGTATTTCCCGACGACCAGGGACGGATGAATCGCAGCCTGCTCGATATGGGCGGCTCCCTCCTCGTTGTTCCCCAGTTTACGCTTGCTGCTGATACCCGGTCCGGGTCTCGCCCGGGATTTTCGGTGGCTGCGCGTCCGGAATCCGCCGAAGCCCTGTTTCATGAATTCGTGGCGTCGTGTGAGTCGCGGTTGGGCGCAGATCGGGTTGGGCAGGGGCAGTTCGGTGCGGACATGAAGGTGGCCTTGGTAAACGATGGGCCGGTCACGTTTCTTCTGGAGGTGTCGGGTGTGCCAGGGCGGGGTTGAGGTGTCGCCCTATTGCGAGGCATTGCAACGGTGGTTGTTCTTTTCTGGTGCAGCAGTAGCCAGCAGGCTGGGTTCCTAGTTCGCCCGTGAAGCGATTTTTGGCCATTAATTTTCTGATTTTAAATAAATTAATGGTTTCTGGCCCCGGATTTGAAGAGAAAGTTTCGCGAAAGCAGATGACAGTTCATGGCATAAATAGTTTCCCTTTTAAGCTTAATTGAGCTAAAAAGTCTCGATTAAAAATTTGCAAATTCGACATCATTGTATTAAAACAGGTTCATCACTCAGTGCTTTAAAAAAGCAATGTAAGTGACTGAGCTGTAAAGAGCCTGATGAGCTCTTTACCGACAAGAAGAAAAATGAATTGTTATGGCCTTGTCACAAAACTGACATGGTTAATAAACAGAATAGGGCTCAACCAGCCCGACTGGTGAAGTCTAAAGAGCGGGAAACTAACCCGACGCTAAAACCTGAGTTAACTCAAAAGGAAGACGCAACATGAAAAAAACGCTCCTCGCATCTGCAATCGCCGCAGCGACCTTCTCTGGTTCCGCGCTGGCTATGGAGAGTGCTTCTGAACTGGCAGCCCGTATGGACTCCATGCCGGAAGTTTACGGTAACATCCAATATGTTGTTTACCATGCGGACGTTAAAGGCGGTGAAAACGGCCTTGAGCACGCCGACAATGGTTCAACCATCGGTGTGAAGCACGACCACGAAATTGCTCCGGGTATCACTGGCTTCTTCAAGCTGGAACTTGAAGGCCTGGCCGCTGACGATAAGGATCGCGAGAGCGGTCTGGAAGACGTTGATGAGGCTTACATCGGTGTGAAAGGCGACAGCTTCGGCCAGGTTTGGGTTGGTTCTGACGACTCCACATACGAAAGCTCTATCGACAAGATTGCCAACTTCTACGAGTTTGCTGCCTATAACTTCGGTGGCGGCTACGAAACTGGCGAAGGCGATCTGGTTCAGTACATGACTCCGTCTTTCGGTGGTCTGACCCTGGGCGCTGCTGTACAGATCAATGGTGATCTTGATGACGCTAGCCTGCCTGATAAGGGGAGCGACAAGTCTTATCCCTATCAGCTGGCCGCTACCTACGCTGTTGACAACGTAGAGCTGGCTGTCGCCATGGACTCCAACGATAGCGCTGGTGGCCCGAACAACGAAAACACCTACGGCCTGCGTGCCACTGTTGGCCTGGACGCCCTGAGCCTGACTGGTCAGTACCAGACTCGTAAAGACGTTGGCGATCGCTACGGCGTTCACGCTGTATACGCTGTTGGTCCGAACCAGTTCGCCGCGACTTACGAGCTTGACGTAGCTGATGATTCAGACGACACCGAGCGTAGCACCATTACTCTGCAGGCGCTGCACAACCTGTCTGACCACATGTACGTTTACGTTGAAGGTTACCTGGGTGACGGTGACGACGGCGTTTACGGTGTTGCCGACGAAAGCGAGCGTTCTGCGCTGGCCGTTGGTGGTGTTTACTACTTCTGATCAGCTAACCAGCTAATCTATTAAGTAGTCGAAAACCGGCAGCCTTCGGGCTGCCGGTTTTTTTATGTATGCTGAAATCAGAATTCACACGGCAGGAGGGCGGATGGCTCAGGAACTGGAAATCAAACTCAGCGTGGCGCAGCCTGATCTGGACCGAGCCGTTGACTGGCTTTTGGGTCAGCCAAACACTTATGAGTCCGGGACCCTACAGTTGGGAAACACCTACTACGACACGCCCGACGGGGATCTCAACCGCCAGAAGATTGCCCTGCGAATCCGGAAGTTGGGTGACAGGCACATCCAGACCCTGAAAACCCGCGGTGAGTTCGTTGATGGTGCTCATCGTCGCCAGGAGTGGGAGTGGCCGCTGATCGGTACCACGCTCAATATGGGGCTCATCGCGGACACCCCTGTGGGGCAGAGCGTGAACCTTGCCGAACTGCAACCGGTGTTTGAGACCAACTTTCAGCGTCGTGTGGTCATGATTGAGCAAGGGGAAAGCCTGGTTGAAGTGGCCATTGATTCCGGGGAAATCGTGGCGGGTGGGCAGTCCCGCCCGCTCAGTGAAGTTGAATTTGAGCTTAAGGCCGGAGATGCCTCGTTGTTACTAGCGTGGGCGCGACGTCTGGCGGATGAAGTGCCGGTGTTTCTGAACCTTGTCAGCAAGGCGGAGCAAGGGTACTACCTCGCGGGGCTCTATCAACCGGTTCCGAAAGCAGAGCGGGATGCCGAGTTGTCGGTGAATGAGTTTCTCTCGCTCCTCAGCGTGTCATGGCTCATCGGGCAGCCCGCTCCCGTGAAGGAAGACGATTTTCGAGCGATAGCTCGGATGGCTCGCGAGCGCGGCGCCGAGGAGTTTTGCCAGTGTGTGTTCCGTATGCTGGCAGAGGGGAGGTCCATCGGCGATATGACAACCAGCAAGGAACTCGGCCAGCTGCAACTGGCCATCGCAGCGGCATAGCTTATGGCTGATCGGCTGCTTTGGAGACGTTGCTATCCTCTTGAGTGGCCTGTTTTTGCAGGTTGTGCCATTTGTTAATGAAATCGCGATAATGGGACAAGGCTTCTTTCACCACTTCCACGTCCGGGGTCTCACTGGACTTCACCAGAACGATCAGGCCCTTACCTTCAATTTCCTTGTCGGTGGGCGGGTGGCAAACGACTTCGTTGTTGTCGTCAATATAGGCGAGTGCGGTGCCGATGCCATGCCGAATCAGCGCGCTGACGATATCCGCCCAGTTCAGGTCGTCCAGTTCAATTTCGTAGCGGTGGGGGTGGTCGTGTTGATAATTAAACAAGTCCTCAAGGACCTTCTCTGAGCCTGGTGCAATGACCGAGCGCACCATGATCTCCGGATAGGTTCTAACCGGTCGGATAACGGTGCGGACACCCACAGAAGTAAAGCGATCCCGATTTTCATCCCGTACGCACTCCACCGTGACTTTCTGGCCAAGGTTGGACTCACTCAGCCTGTGGGCGATATCGAAAGTCAGGCTGTCGGAGGTTGGGTCGGATTCGTCGGCGGCCAGCACGATAATATGTCGGGCCGCACCCGCGTGCACCGCCTTGAGAGCTTCCGGATCGCTGCCGGAGCCATGGAAGTGAACCAGTCCGTTGTCTGCCAGTTCGGGCGGAAGCCCGTTCGGAAACTGGCTGGTCAGTATGATGATGGGAACGGTTTCATAGCCGGGTACGGCCCGCATCTGGGAGGCAAAGCGGGAAAAATACTGTTCCCCACCCGTCTGCGGTGTGTTGATGATAACGATGTGGTCTTTCATGGCGTATATCCAACGTCCGGTTAAAATGCGTTCCCGGCGGTAGAACCGGTATTCGATGTAATCACTGACGATAAGTGTCAGCAGCGTGATGGCGGCAATGAACATCAGGAAAACGGTGCTGAGCCGTCCGATGATGGTTTGCGGCGCAAAATCACCGTAGCCCACGGTAACCAGCGTTGTCATGGTCATCCACGCAGACTCGAAGAGTGTGAGGTCCTCGGCCGCCCAAATGATCACCACCTGGGTGATCAACAGCCCGCCAAGAATGGTAAAAAGCCGCTTGATGCGTGACCGGATAATGCCAGACATGGGCAAGTGAGAAAGCTGGTGTTCCGGGTTCAGCGGACGGCGATTCCTCTGCATCGGTTTCCTTACAACGGTTCAGTCGGGGGAGCGTTCGTTATACAGTACGGGAAATATAACAGAGACACAGGGGTTTGCATTATGTCCGAGCCGTGGCGCTCCTTACCGAAGAGTCTGGCAGATGAGGTTGGTGGTGCCTGGTCTTCGGTGTTTCCCGAGGGAGTGCCCAGCTTTTTGGGCGCTCAGGGTGGTGTGTCCGATGAGGATGTAGCCCAGGCCGTCGCGCGCAGCCTGTTTGTCAGGCGCACCCTTGAGCGCCATCCGGAGCAGGTCGCGGCGCTATGTCAGTCCCGCCCCCTGGCTGAGCCCACAACCTCGGATTACCTTCATCAGCGCTGGCAGGAGTTTCTTTCAGAAGTGGTTGATGAAGGCAGTCTACAGTCGGCGTTGCGGCGATTCCGGACGGAAATACAGTTCCGGATTATCTGGCGGGATTTGATGCGGTGGGCCGATCTTGCTGAAACCATGGCGGCCACAAGTGATTTCGCCGATACCTGTATCCAGGGTGCCCTGGAATGGTTGTACGAAGACACTTGCGAACAATCTGGAACGCCGTGGGGAGTTAATCCTGCGACGGGTAAGGAAGGCCCGCAACCCCTGATTGTTCTGGGTATGGGGAAGTTGGGAGGGCACGAGCTTAACGTCTCTTCTGATATTGATCTCATCTTCGCGTTCCCGGGGAAGGGCGAAACTCGTGGCGGGCGCCGATCCATTGATAACCAGCAGTTTTTTATCCGCCTGGGTCAGAGATTGATCCAGGCGCTGGACCAGATCACCGCCGACGGCTTCGTTTTCCGCGTGGATATGCGCCTTCGCCCCTATGGTCAGAGTGGGGCATTGGTGCTGAGTTTCGCTGCGCTGGAGACCTATTACCAAGATCAGGGGCGGGACTGGGAGCGCTATGCCATGGTAAAAGCGCGGGTTGTGGCCGGTGACCAGCAGGCGGGGCAAGTCCTGATGGATAGCCTGAAGCCCTTTGTCTATCGCAAGTATATCGACTTCAGTGCGTTTGAGTCCCTACGTGCCATGAAGTCCATGATCGGCCGGGAAGTGCGCCGTAAAGGCCTGGAAAATAACATCAAGCTCGGCAATGGAGGCATCCGCGAGATTGAGTTCGTGGTACAGGCCTTCCAGTTGATCCGGGGCGGCCGTGATAGGGAATTACAACAGCGGGAGCTGTTGGTAATCCTGAAGGAGCTGGAAGAATTGGAGTTGTTGCCATCACCGGTGGTAAAGGAGCTGAAGGAGGCCTATGTCTTCCTTCGCAATCTTGAGCATGCCCTTCAGGGCATTGAAGACAAACAGACCCAACTGCTGCCGGACGATGGTCTGTCGCAAGATCGTGTAGCGCTGATCATGGGGTTTGATGATTGGCCAGCCTGCGTTGCGGAACTGGAAAAGCATCGCGAACGGGTGGCCACGCATTTTGCGGATATCATCGCCATCGAAGATGAAGAACACGAGGTGGCGGCGCTTGATGAAGGCTGGCAGGAACTTTGGCTGGGTGAAATGGACGAGGAGGCGGCGACCGCCTGGTTCGATGAACATGGTTTTGAGGACGCCGAAGGCAGCTATGCTGCCCTCAGCGACCTGCGCGAAACCCGCACATTGCAGACGCTGCAGACCCAAGGGCGACAGCGGTTAAACAAGTTCATACCGGTATTGTTGGAAGCGCTTACTCACGTGGAGGGGCCGTCCCAGACGCTGGTGCGGGTTCTTCAACTGGTTGAAGCGATTCTGCGCAGAACCGCCTACATGGTGTTGCTGTTGGAGAATCCGGGAGCCAGGACCCAGCTGGTCCGCCTGTGCAGTGAAAGCCCCTGGATCGCGAGCCAACTGGCGGAAACGCCCTTGCTGCTCGACGAGCTGTTGAACGCAGAGAGCCTGTACAGCCCGCCGGCAAAAACCGAACTTCAGGATGACCTGCGCCAGCAGATGCTGCGGATTCCCTACGAGGATCTCGAGGAGCAGATGGAGACTCTGCGGCACTTCAAGAAAGCCCATATACTGCGAGTGGCCGCCTCGGAGATACGGGAAACCCTGCCATTGATGAAGGTCAGTGACTATCTGACGTGGATTGCCGAAGTGGTGCTGGACCATGTGGTGGACGTGGCGTTCGCGAATCTGGTCAGCCGCCATGGCTACCCACGACGCAAGGATGGCTCAGCCTGTGACACCGATTTTGCCGTCGTTGGCTATGGCAAGTTGGGGGGTATCGAGCTTGGCTACACCTCGGACCTCGACCTGGTCTTTATCCACGATGCCGATCCGGAGCAGTCAACGGACGGTGACAAGCCCATCGACAACGCCGTTTTCTACACCCGGCTCGGGCAGCGAATTGTGCACATTCTCAACACCCAGACGCCGTCCGGCCAGCTCTACGAAGTGGATATGCGCCTGCGACCCTCGGGCAGCTCGGGGCTGTTGGTCAGTACGCTGTCCGCCTTCGAGAAGTACCAGCGTAACGATGCCTGGACCTGGGAGCACCAAGCGCTGGCCCGCGCCCGTGGGGTGGCAGGCTGTCCGGAAACGTTGGAAGCCTTTGAAAAGCTACGTGCAGACATCCTGTGTCAGCAAAGGGATCGGGGAAAGCTGAGGGAAGAAGTGGTCGGCATGCGAGAGAAGATGCGCACCGCCCTGGGCACCCCGCAAATCGAAGGCAAGGTGCCAGAGGTTTTCCATATCAAACACGACTATGGCGGCATTATCGATATCGAGTTCATGGTGCAGTACCTGATGCTGGCCTGTTGTTCCGAGCATCCGGAATTGACGCAGTGGTCTGATAATATTCGCCAGATGGAGGAGCTGGGCCGGGCGGGGGTATTGCCGGTGGAAGACACTGAGAAACTCAGGGAAACATTTATTACCCTGCGCTCTACGATACACCGGCGGGCACTGCAGAACCTGAATAGCCAGGTGGCGGGTGACGCGTTTCCCGGAGAGCGTGATTACATCCAAAGTATGTGGAATCGGGTTATGTTGGGGTGATTGAGAGGTGATGGAGGAGTTATGGAAGAGTGATTGCGCCCCTTCGTAAGCCCGAGTTTTCCTGCTAGAATGCCGGTTTCCCGAATAGAGTGCTTTAGGAGCAGAAACAATGTCGATGGCTGATCGCGATGGCCTGATCTGGCTGGATGGTGAAATGGTTCCCTGGCGGGAAGCCAAAACTCACGTGCTGACCCACACCCTGCACTATGGTCTGGGTTGTTTCGAGGGTGTCCGCGCCTACAGCACTGAAAAGGGTGCTGCGATTTTTCGGCTGGAAGATCACACCAATCGTCTTTTCCGCTCCGCGCATATCCTCAACATGACCATGCCGTTCAGCAAGGACGAGTTGAATGCGGCACAGACCGCCGCCGTGCGGGAAAATAATCTGGACGAAGCCTACCTGCGCCCGATGGTGTTTCTCGGCTCTGAAGGTATGGGGCTGCGTGCCGACAACCTCAAGGTTCATGTGATGGTCGCCGCCTGGAGCTGGCCGTCCTACATGTCACCGGAAGCGAAGGAGTTGGGCATCAAGGTTCGCACCTCTTCCTACACGCGGCATCACGTCAACATCACCATGTGTAAGGCCAAGGCCAACGGTAACTACATCAACTCCATGCTGGCCCTGAATGAAGCCATTGCCAGTGGCTGCGAAGAAGCCCTGTTGCTGGATAATGAAGGCTACGTGGCTGAAGGTTCCGGCGAGAATATCTTCATTATGCGTGATGGCGTGCTCCATACACCGGAACTGACGTCCTGCCTGGAAGGCATCACCCGCCAGACCATCCTGGATTTCGCGAAAGAGCTGAACATTCCGGTGAAAGAGCGCCGTATCACCCGAGATGAGGTCTATATTGCGGATGAAGCCTTCTTTACTGGCACCGCTGCAGAAGTGCTGCCGATCCGTGAGCTGGATGGCCGTTTGATCGGCGCTGGCAAGCGCGGCCCGCTGACCGAGAAGTTGCAGGGTATGTATTTCGATGCTGTGAAGGGCAAGAGTCCTGCGCATTCACACTGGCTGACAGCGGTTAACGGCTAACGCCGTGGTCCACTAACAACACCTGCAGGAAGAGCAAATGGCAGACGTTATCAAAGTGCCGGTCTCCTTCGGCGAAGTGCTGGACAAGATCACCATTCTGGAGATCAAGTCTGAACGCATAGCAGACGCGGAAAAGGTCAAAAATGTTCGGCTCGAGCTGGACGAACTGAGCGCCACCTGGAACGAGGCCGTTCAGGATCAGGCAGCCATCGCAGATCTGCGCAGGCAGCTTAAGGAAGTGAACGAGGCGCTCTGGGAAATCGAAGACGACATTCGTGATCAGGAAGCGGCTCAGGATTTCGGCGCAAAGTTTATTGAACTGGCTCGTGCCGTCTATGTCACCAACGACAAGCGCGCCGCTATCAAGAAGGACGTGAACCTGGCCCTGGGGTCACGATTTGTGGAAGAAAAGTCCTATCAGGATTACACCGCCCGCAAGTAAAGCGGTGCTTTCACTCGCCTGGATTGTCATACCCTCTCCCATCGCGGGAGAGGGTTAAAGAGAAGGCCCGAGAGAGCCGTAGACAGTGGCGCGGCATCAGTGCTGAGCAACCCACTGATCCAGCATCCCCGTCACGTCCTCCACCGTCACCAGTTCCATCGCCCCCTCGAACTCCGCCTTTGCGCCCCAGCGAGCCTGCTCAACCGTCTTGCCGGTGAACCGCTTCAACGCTTTCGGATATCGATTCACGCACCATTGCAGCGAGTTGTAAGGGCCGGAACGATTGGGATTGCTGGCCGCGAAAATACCCAGCACATCGGTGCCCATTGAGCTGGCAATGTGGGCCGGCCCGGTATCCGGTGCGACGACCAGATCGGCGCGTTCCAACAGAGCGGTGAGCTGTTTCAGTGTATCCTTGCCACAGATGTTGTGCGCTTGTTCCGCCATAGCGTTTTCGATGTCTGTGCAAAATTCCGCTTCAAAAGGGGCGGGACTGCCCACCAGAATCACCTTCATGCCGTGAGTGCGGATGGCGTGATCAGCCAGACGCGCATAGCGCTCGGCAGGCCAGTTGCGAAGGGTGTGGCTGGCACAGGGGCTGATCACGAGGTTCCTGCGGTCCGTTGCGAGGTGTTGCCCGGCAAACTCATGATCTTCGGAGGTTAATGGGATGACCCATTTTGGTGCGGCGGGCTTCAGGCCAAGTGGCTCCAGGAAACTCGCCAGGCAATCCCGCACGTGCTGTTGCGCTGCCGGAGCAATTTTCCGGTTTATAAACAGGCTGTGAAGGTCTTTGCTACGGGCACGGTCGTACCCCACTTTCACCTTTGCCGGAATCATCGCCGCCGCAAGATTGGCCCTGAAGGCCACCTGCATATGCAGCAAGGCATCAAATTTTCTGTTTTTCAGGGTGTCATGCAAGTCCGCATAACCTTTTCGACCGGCTTTCTTGTCGAAAACGACAAACTCGACACCGGGCAGGTCGCCAATCAGCTTTGCTTCAATCTTGCCGATTACCCAGGTGATTTTAATGCCGGGCACCTGTTCCTGAAGGCTCAATACCACGGGAATGACATGGGTGACGTCGCCAATGGCGGACAGGCGCAATATACAGATGGAGTTAATCAAGTTACGGTCCGTTTCCAATCTTTCACTGCCGGATGTGGAGCCGGGCGGGGCTCGTTGGTAAACTGAGCGCCATTCTAGCCTACTGGGCTTTTAACGTCTTTACCCGCAAACCCATGGTTTGCCGGGCCGAGGGTAACGATCTTTTGACATTGGCAACGGGCACTCATTCAGATTCCGGAACGTCATTGCTGCTGGTCTCACCGAGGTATGAGGGGGTGACCGCGTCCTGGTTTTCCCCTGACTTCTGGGAGGGAAGGGCGAAACCGGTCTCCTCTGGTGGACGTGGCGGTGCCTGGTTTGTTGATATGGAGCCGCCGGGTATGGTGCTTCGTCATTACAGACGTGGCGGCATGATGGCCCGTTTCGCGGAAAAGACGTATTTGTTTACCGGCTTTGAACAGACCCGGTCTGTGGCCGAGTTCCGGTTGCTGGGCCAACTTCGCTCGCTGGGTCTGCCGGTACCGGAAGCCGTTGCTGCCATTGCCTGGAAATACCGGCTTTTCTGGTATCGGGCCGCTATACTGGTAGAGCGGATACCGAATTCCGTCACGTTTTCCGACAGCGATCGCTTAAGCGATGAGTCTCTGTGGGCTCAGTTGGGGCAGGTCATCCGACGCTTTCACGACAACGGCCTCAATCACGTTGATTTGAACTGCGATAACATACTCGTGACGGGGGATCAGCTTTATCTGATCGACTTTGACCGTTGCAAACTGGTCCCAGAGAGCGAAAATGAAACAGATTCAGCATGGAAGCAGCGAAACCTGGAACGACTTCAGCGTTCTGTCAGGAAGCGGTGCCCAGGTTTATCCCCATCCCAGCGGGAAAACCTCTGGCAGCATCTGCTCCAAGCCTATCATCGCCAGCCCTCCCACTAAATTTCCAATCAGGCCCGATTCACGTTAATGACCACCGTCAAACTCGAAGAAGAGCTTCACTCCAATACCCGTAGAACCCGGATTACCTATCGGGGGCTGGTGGATGGCCGGGTGGCGGCGATCAAGTGTTACCGTAAGCCGCTTTTCGGGTTGGTTCATTGGATTCGTGCGTTGCGCCGTGGCAAGAAAATTCGGCGCGTGGGTGGGCCGGTACCGCCTATTGTATTTGCTGGCTGGCTGGCTTCTGAAAGGTGCTTTGGATACGGAACGGCTTTTCTGGAGGGGTATCGTCCGCTCCGAGCTGTCCTGTTGGGCGAGTCGTCCCGCGCCAGACAAGTCGAGATAATTCGTTTGTTGGGTATCACCATCGCCGATTTGCACAGGCGGGGAATCGAACAGCCGGATGGAAATTTGACAAATTTCCTGATGGGGGAGAGCGATACGATTTGCATGGTTGATGAGGATGACGTCCGAATATACTCACGCATGCTCCCACTCGGAGTAGCTGTATCCAATTTGGCCAACGTCGCGGCTCGTTTGCCAGATGAAGACTTGGTGGAGAGCCTGCTGATGGCATACCTCGATGTCGCCTTTGTAGGGAAAGGGTCCGAGTGGGATGACGGAGCTTTCTGGGCGGGTGTTAAGGGCTGGAGGGCCACACTGGAAACCAAGCGGGCTAGTCGGAATATTCGACCCCGGCAGTTTGATTAAATCTATACGCAATTGACTATATCGGGTTTCCTGATGACTGGAGCATGAATGAAGCCGCCAGAAGGAGTTATGCAGCTACACAAAGCTGTTGATAATCCATTAATAATCTCTCCCCCGCCTTATCGGTGGCTCGTACTGCTGTTCGCAGTAGCTTTTTTGGCTACCCCATTGCTTTCGGTTGATTGGTTTGAATCAATCAAGATCCCGTTCTATCTATGCGGCGCCTTTGTCCTATTTCGTTATTCTGCTGTTGCCAGGTCATCCTACCCGGTTTGGCTGATGCTATTAGTTATAGTGCAAATGACATTCACGTGGGTTTCTTTGCTGATTGACCATCCGGAGATTGCCCGAAGTGGCCCTTCAATCGAGGACTATCTGGATAAGTTTGCTTTTCTGATCGTTGCAATTGCTCTTGGAGGGCGTACCAGTAATCTCACGGCATTGGTTTTCTTGATGGCCGCATTGATATTTATGATTCCTTGGGTTCTGGGGGATGGATTGGACGATTTCTTCCATGGTTTGAGTGGGGGGCGAGAAGGTCTTGGGCTTAACCCAATCAGGACAGCGTTGTATCTTTCTCTCGTCGTACTTGGGTTGCTTGCTTTTAGAAAACGTTTTTTTGGAATTCACTCCATTGTGTCATTAGGGGCGTTGATTTGGGCAGCTCTATTCCTTCTGTGTATTGGCACACTTCTTATGACGCAAACGCGCGGGGTTTTGGCATGCCTGCTATTGGTCGTTTTCGTCTTTGGCTTACATGGCGCATTGAAGAAGCGAAGGGTTCTTCTGCGAAACAAGCGCTATACCGGAATAGCGCTGCTGTCATTTCTTCTAATTCTTTTTGTCGGCATTCAGACTGATCTGGCGGGTAAGAATTATGACAAGTTTGAGAGGGAGCTATCAACGGTCCAAACCATCTTCGAGGGTGACTTGGACTCTCTTCCGAATAGCAGTTGGGGGTTGCGAGCACAGTTCTGGCTAGTCGGCGCAAAGTGGATTTCTGAGCGCCCGTTTTCTGGCTGGGGCTACCGAGCTGGGCGGTATGTGTTAGGGCAGGAATCGAAGACCAATGAAAAGTTCAAAGACTATCGTCAGTTACATAATTCCTATCTTGAGTTGACTGTTCGCTATGGGGTCGGCGGGCTGGCTATCATTCTTTCTCTGTTTCTCTGGGTGCTATATCAATCTCACCAGGCATGCAAACGAGGGAATATGTCAAAAGAGCTTCGGAACTTCACCTTTACTTCCGTTGCCCTGTTTATGCTCGCAGCCAACTTCTATGGTCTGTTTTTCGACGACGTTTACGGTCTGCATATAATGACTCTCTTGTTGGGCGTTCCTGTTTCCTTTATCTATAAAGATCTCCAGGTAAAGAGGTCTGAGAGCATGCAAGCCTCATCTGTGGAACCCTGAAGGAAGGCGGATGTCATCTGACAATCCGCCTGTAGCCTTGGGCTAAGCACATCAAAGCTCCCAGTTTACGAGCTATACGGGAAAAGCGTCGTTTTACGAGGGCGACAGTTCGTCGGACACCAAAAGCTGACTTGTATCCCAACTGGGAGCGCTCTTGCTCAAGGTGGCTGCCGGAGAGTTCTTTGGGGTGCTCGAGTTGATCGACATAATATATGTGCGTTTCAGATCCACGAAAGAATGTTCCCCACGCATCGGCCAATCGTAAAGATCGTTTCTGAATGTCGAGAATTTGTTTTGCACTTACTGGAGTTACCACGTAACAACAGGTGCGAAATATATGGCTGTTGGAGTACGGCGGAAGACGAAATAGACCGTCGGTGCTCGTCGGCTTTCCGAAGACATATTTTCGTGCAGGCATTCCTTGCTGCCCACCGCAAATAAGCAATGATTCGGGCGGAAGCGTCGCGACCAACTCCATGATGGCGTCTATGTTGCCATCATTACCAATTACATCGTCCTCCAGAATCAGTGCCGCGTCAGCCCCCGAGCTAAGGAACGACTCCAGCGCGTGTACATGGCTTAAGCTGCACCCAACCTCTCCAGGAAGCATCAGACGATGACCTTGTGCCATCGGAGTGGCAATATATTCGAAGAATTCTTTTGCGCTGAGTTTTCTGCCGTCGACTGCGTTAATCCTTGTCATTGTAGGGAAATGACGGGGAAAGCGATCTTCGAGTGTTTTCCGCTTCGCTGAATCCTGATCCAAAGAAACCAGGTAAATTGGGTATGTTCCAGGCTTCATTCACTTGTCTCGAGTCAATGTCATAGATGTATTAGAAGTCGTACTTCAATAACCTGAAGTCAGGTTCGTAGAAATCACAGATGACGTCTTTAACTGTGCTATTCAGGAAGTACTCTTCGAAGTCTTTTTCTCGAGTACTCGTATTCTTGGTCCCGAGGTCCTTAGCGTCATGGATCATACTCGCGATGTATTGGTAATCCTTCTGGATATTTTCGTGGCGACCAACAAAATCAACTGCAATCTTGTTGTCAATGTAAAGAAAGTCGGCTTGCTTTTTGAAGTGGATGTGCCTCTGCATCTTTTCGTTTTTAGCAAACCCATTCAACACGAAGTCATCGAAATCTTTATACTTATCAATGGCCTCTCTCTTAAAAAGGAGGTCGTGGGAATTGTTCCCTCCGGTTCTTAGATATTCGTAGGCCGAAACGAAACGATCATAAGGGTTGCGTGTGAAGGTGAACTTGAACATCGAGTTGAAGTTCGCATTGCCATATATCTGTAGATATTTTTGGCAAGACACGTGCCCCAGTCCGGCTAATCGACCAAAAAGCCCCTGATTAATGGCGGTGCCTGCCGCCTTTGGTATATGTATGAATATCATGTTGTATTCATTGAATTTTTCAAGGCGATACGAGCGCTGAATTGCCTTGTGATACCGAAGTCTAAGAAGATGTTTGATCTGGGTTCTGGCTTTGGTTTTTGGTCGTGGCATGGCAGGTTCCGTTACTTTGGCGGTTCGCGACCCATGATCCCAGTCGTTGCGCAACAAAACAACATGGTTGGGTACAGAATTCGTGCCTGGCGGAATCTGAATCCATCGAGGAGTTCCGCTACAATCTGTTCCTTAACGTTCGACGCTTCAAGGTATATGACTAAACTATCGATCATTATCCCGACCCACAATCGCCCTGACATGCTCGCAAAGGCCATCGAGTCGGCGGTCGACCAGTCGCTTTCCGATCTGGAGGTAATTGTGGTTGATGATGGCAGCAGCGTGCCAGTTGACTACGAAGGCGAGGATGAGCGGGTTCGTGTGCATCGCCATTCAATCGCCCAGGGTGTATCTGCAGCCCGCAATGCTGGGCTGTCTCTGGCGAATGGGGAGTACATCGCTTTTCTGGACGATGATGACACCTTGCTTCCGGATTATGCTGGCAAAATGCTCGAGTTATTCGAACAATACGGTGACGAAATCGACTTTGCCTGGCCGGCTCTGCGCGTGTTGGATGTTTCCTCGGGTGACACCTCGGAGGCCCAGCAGCATTCTTGCCTTATCCGTCGTCACCACAAGGCCGATGAAGTCGCGTATGCCGCGACAGCATACACCCGTACGACGGGCATGATGTTCAGAGCAGAATCAATACGCCGAATTGGAGGTTTTGACGAATCCCTGACGGTTTCCGAAGATCGGGAGCTGGTTTTTCGAATGTTAAGTGAGGGGAGTGGTTGTGGTTCCGTTCAGGCTCCATTGGTGAACTTTTTCATTCACTCTGGCCCGCGCCTGAGTACCAGCGATAATCTACTCAAGCAGGCGAAGTGCGACACCCTGATTGCGGACCGGCATGCAGGTTTCATTGCCCAGCATCCCAAGTTGGCCTCCCGTTACCTGAATTTACTCGCGCGCAGGCAAAAAGATGCGGGTCTGATTGCTGACTACCGCTCGACGCTATTGCGGCTTCTGCGAATCAGTCCTTTGGATGTCAGAGCTCTTAAGAGGCTTATGCTATCGCTTTTCTTGTCGTCGAAAGCTGGCGGATCTTGATTCTGTTAGTTGGCTGTTTCATTCGGTGGCGCATTTCGATAATCAGGAAGTGCAGGTAGACCCTCGATATGAACAACCCCAAGCTGCGCAGGAATGCGGTCAATGCCTGCCGCGATCGCCATCGCTAAACGATGATTGCCTTTCCTGCCGAAGTAGGGCTTGCCGTCTGGACCAATGTTGACGAGTATCCCTCCCTCTTCCCGGAAGTTCCCAGGGATCAGCTCATCTCTGGGGCTCAGGCGCCCTGCTTGTCGCACGCTTTCGTATAGGGCATCAAGCTGCCGGTACCGGAGTTTAACGTCTTCAAGTGTCCTGAGGCGGTCTACCTTTCCGTGCTTCCGTATCTGATCCATCATTGCGTCGTAAATGCCCGTTTCTTCCCACGACAACCCGCCCCGCCAGTGGGCTACACACGCCTTTATGGCGACGGTTTGATCGACGCGCCCCAGCCCCCCGGTGGGCCAGGAACGGATGATTTGTCCGCTTTGTTTTGAGCTTCCCGCCTTGACGGCAAATTCAAGCTCGGAAATCGGCACCCACAGTTGTTCGGCAAACCTCGGCGCGTCTTCCCCATATAATGCCTTGTTCTGTCGATCCGTTTGCCACGCTCGGAGGCGGCTGTTCCAGTTCCTTCGTAGCTGCTCGAATCTGGATTTTTCGGTAATACCCATGCCGCCGTCTGCTCGCCTATGATGTAAACTACGGAGTTTACATCAGGTTTTGTCCCTCGTGGAATCTGGGGATTTGTCGTCAATTGAATGAGTGATTGTTGATTCATGGGAACAACGGAGCGAGCACACCAGACACGCCTCATCATCCTCGGCGCTGGCAAGCCGTTCAGCGGCGAACAGCATAGTGTGCTCCGGGGCACAACCGGTCGCAGGCGGGTACTGGACTGGGTATTGCACTCCATGCGCGCAGTAGAGCCCGACGTTCATTTCGTGGGCGGATACCAGCTGGATGAAATTGCCGAGCGTTATCCCGAGCTTCACTATTCGGTGAACCCTCATTGGCAATCCACCGGTGCGGCGGCGTCGTTGCTGGAAGCGCCACTGAATGATCGCGTCGTTCACTACGTGTCCTATTCCGACGTGCTGTTTCGGGATTCCGCGGTGCAATCTTTATCCTCCAGTGAGGCGGATATAGCCGTTTTGGTGGATAGCAATTGGCGTCACCGGTTTGAGGGGCGCTCTGAAGAGGATTTACAGCGATGTGAAAAAGTGAACGTGCACGGCGGCCGGATCACCCGTTTGGGGCGGGATATCCTTCCCGAACTGGCCGATGCCGAATTCGTTGGTCTGGTTCGGCTGCAGCCCAAGGTTGCGGGTTTTCTGGCGGGGCAGTCGGATTTTCCGGAAGCCATACGCAAGGGCAGCCTCACCCAGCTTCTTGAGCTGTTGCGGGTTCGTGGGTTCAGTGTGGCTGCGGTGGATGTGGCCGGTGGATGGGCAGAACTGAACGAGCCGAACGATCTCAGTCGGTTTATCCTGGGCACCAAGGCGCAGACGCTCCATCGTTTGCAGGGCGTGGTTACGAGAAGTCGTATTGAAGACCAGGTCAGCTTTACGGTTGCCGAATGGCAGGACTTGGACACAGAAGTACTCGCCCGGATCGGGGCGCGCCTATCGGAAACGGAAAAACTGGTTGTCCGCAGCAGTGCCTTGTCAGAGGACGGGTTCGGGGTATCCAACGCTGGCGCTTACACCAGTGTTCTCAATGTCAGTCGCCAGAGTGAAGGCGAGCTTAGAGCCGCCATTGAGAAGGTCATTGCCTCCTATCCCGATGGCCACCCCGACAATCAGGTTCTGGTGCAGCCGATGCTGGAACAGGTGATTGCCAGTGGTGTGGCGTTCACCAAAACCCTGTCCTCGGGGGCTCCGTATTATGTCGTGAATTACGACGATACTACGAATAGCACCGAGTCCATCACCAGCGGTGCCAGCCGGGATCACAAAACCCTCTTTGTTCATCGGGATGCTCCGGAGAAGCTGGTACGGGTGCCGGAGAACCTGGCGGGACTGATGCCAGCGCTGAGGGAAGTCGAGGACCTGTTGGATTTCGATTCTCTCGATATGGAATTCGCTATCACTGAGGGCGGACTGATCCATATCCTTCAGGTGCGCCCGATTGCGGTTCAGCACGAGCTCACTCAGAGTGATGCGGCAGAGAGCTTGCTGACGAACGCCGTGGATCGATTTCGGCAGTGGCAGGCTCCAGCGCCATTTGTTGTCGGCAAGCGTGCCTATTTCGGTGTGATGCCGGACTGGAACCCGGCTGAAATCATCGGCACCCGGCCGGGACGACTGGCATCCAGCCTGTATCGCTATCTGATCATGGACGACGTGTGGGCAGCCCAGAGAGCGGAATACGGTTATCGGGACGTTCGCCCCCAGCCGTTGCTCAGGATGTTTGCCGGGCACCCTTACGTGGATATTCGCGCCAGCTTCAACTCTTTCATTCCGCAATCCCTGGATGACGGCTTGGCAGGGCGGCTGGTGGACTTCTACATGGAGTGGTTACGTCGCCACCCGCATCTACACGACAAAGTTGAGTTTGATGTGGTGCCTACCTGCTACGCGCTGGATTTTGAGCGCTGGCGGGAACGTTTGATCCACGAGGGTGGTTTTAATGCCGATGAGGCAGATCGGCTTGGCGTGGGATTGAAAACCATCACTGCCTGCGCCATCGCTCGAACCGACGCGGATCTGCAAGTAATTGACCGCTTCGAAGAGCGGCTGGCGTGTTTCCGGAACACTGATGCCTCCAGTCTGGACGATGCACTGTCGCTGCTTGAAGAGTGTCGGCGATACGGAACCCTGGCGTTTGCCCATCTTGCCCGCAGTGCCTTTGTTGCGATCACATTGCTTCGGTCGGCCGTCGAAAAAGGTGTGTTGTCCCAGGGCGCCATGGATGCGTTCCTCAACTCTATCCGCACGGTTTCCCACCGGTTTACCGACGATGCTGCGAAGGTGGCTCGTCAAGAATTGTCCATGGCCGCCTTCACCCAACAATATGGGCACTTGCGGCCAGGTACCTACGACATAACCTCGCCCTGTTATGGCGATAACCCTGAGCATTTCCTGGTTCCGGTGATTGAGCGTTCAGCGTCGGAGTTGCACGCCGACTCGGGTTCCCATATCGCTCTGGACGCGTGGGAAAATGAGAGGCAGACGTTCGCGCAGGCGGTTTCAGATGCCGGTTTGCCCGGTGACATTGAGCAGCTTGAGCGTTTTATGCGTAATGCCATCGAGGGCCGTGAGTACGCCAAGTTTGTGTTTACCCGGCATCTTTCTCTGGCCCTGAATTGCCTGGCGGGTTACGGAGAGCGTCATGGGGTAACGCGGGAGCAGATGGCGTGTATTTCCGTTGAAGCCCTGTCCGCGTTGAGGTCAGGAACCGTGGCGGTGGCCGATGAGGCCTCCTGGCTGGCAGACCAGGCTACCGAAGGTTATGAGGCCAGCCGGGCAGCGGCTATGGTTGAATTACCCCCCTTGCTGCTGTCAGAAAGTGACTTTTACGCCTTCCTGTACACTGATAGCCACGCGAATTTCGTGGGTGCCGGGAAGATCTCCGCCGAGTGCGTCGATCTGCAAAAACGAGCCACTGACGAGCGGAGTAACCTGTCCGGCAAAATTGCCATGATTCCCCAGGCCGACCCCGGTTATGACTGGCTGTTTGGCCATGGCATTGCCGGGTTGGTTACCATGTATGGCGGTGCCAATTCCCACATGGCCATACGGGCCGCAGAGTTTGGACTACCTGCCGCCATTGGCGTAGGCGAGGGGAAGTATGAGGCATTGGCGAGGGCAACCGTGCTGGAACTGGACCCCGTCAACAAGCGAATTGAGGTCATCCGTTAAGATGCGCATTGGAATCAGTCAGCGCGTGGAAGTGGTTGCGTCTTATGGTGAGCACCGGGATTGCCTGGATCAGCAATGGTTCCGGTTTCTTGAGGCACAGGGGTTCACGCCCGTGCCCATTCCCAACTCGCTGTCCAATCTCAACGAATGGCTGGCATCGACGGGAATTGAGGGGCTGATCCTGTCGGGTGGCAATGATCTCACTCACCTGCCTGATGCCATCAACACGTCGGCAGAGCGAGATGAGACGGAACGAACCCTGCTTTCGCTTGCACGCGAGCGGGGGTGGCCAGTTATCGGAGTCTGTCGGGGACTGCAGATGATGAACGTCTGGCTGGGCGGGCAGCTTACCCCGGTCTCCGGTCATACCGCCGTGCGACACGCGGTGACACCAACTGAACAGACAAATAGCTGGTTTCGCCCCTACCAGGACGTCAACAGTTTCCATAACTGGGGGATTGCCCCGGAGGGTCTGGCGGCGGAACTCATCCCCCAGTTGCTGAGCCCGGAAGGCGATATCGAAGCGTATGTGCATCGTAGCCTGCCTTGGGCTGGCATCATGTGGCACCCGGAGCGGGAGGCGCCGTTCACTGAGCGCGACAAACAACTTTTCAACTGTATTTTCAGAGGTACCCCATGCAAACACTGATACTGGCCGCCGGGCAGGGCACCCGACTTCGCCCCTACACCAACGACCGCCCCAAATGCATGGTGGCGCTGGCGGGCAAGCCTCTGCTTCATCGTCAGATGGCGGCGATGGCAGCTTGCGGAGTGAGCAATGGCATTACCGTCATCGGCGGCTATCGGTCGGATGACCTGGACACTCTAGGCGGTGATCTCGTCCTCAATCCCGAGTACGCAACCACCAACATGGTCCGCACGCTCTTTTGCGCGCGCGAGAAGATGAAGCCCGGCGAGGATCTGCTGATCAGTTACGGGGATATCGTCTATGAGCCTACGGTTCTGAAAATCGTTCTGGACTGCGATGCGCCGGTTTGTCTGGCTGCGGACCGTAAGTGGAAGCGCCTGTGGCAATTAAGAATGGAGGAGCCGTTGGATGACGCGGAAACCTTCGTTATGAACGAATCCGGTTTTGTGACTGAGCTTGGCAAGAAGCCCAGTGATTACAGCCAGGTCCAGGCTCAATACATGGGGCTGATCAAGATCCGGGGCGATCAGGTGCAGGCGTTTCTCGATGTTTTCGATAGACTGGACCGTAGCGCCACCTACGATGGCAAGGACTTCGATAACATGTACATGACGAGCTTTATCCAGCACCTGATTGACACCGGCTGGCCGGTGAAGGCCTGCCTGGTGGACAACGGTTGGCTGGAAGTGGATACCGCGGATGAGCTGGAAGCCTATTCCTCGATGGCGGAAAAAGGTGAGTTGGCATCCTACTGCGCGTTATCGAACTGAGTTCTCAGGTCATATAGTCGGTCGACAAGGGGCTGGTGATCCTTGAGCATGCCGCGGATCTGGTCTGTGTCTCCGATGCCGACATTGCGGATGGAGTAGGAAGGATTGAACGGCGCTGACGGCAGTTGCGCTTCCGGGAAATCCAGGAAGTCACAGACTCTCCGGGCTTCCGTTTTGTGGTCTTTCACGAAGCGTTCAAAGCTCACTGCAAGCATATAACTTTCGCCCAACTGCGCCTGAAGCGCCATCAGGCTTTCCATTTTTGCGGCGATGCCTTTGAGCACATAGGCAATGTCGTCGTTCTCGCTATCATTGAACGCGGGGTCGGATTTACGCTTGCCGATCTTGCCCTGGCGGACGACTTCGGCAAACTGGTCCACTGGATCTCGGTGAACCACGATCAGTTTGAAGGGGGTAAAGACAGCGGGCCAGGTCCCTTCGTGTTTGCCGACCCAGATCGGCTGGTTCCAGACGATGGCCTTTTCCCTAGCAGCGTACGCCTGGCCGACGGCGTGCATCCAATCGTTCCATATCCGGCTATCCGAGGGCGCACCGCCTTTGGCTAAATGTTTCCGATAGCGGCCAAGGTATTCAAGCTTCAACTGGTTGTGTCTCACCTGCTCCTTTGGAGCAAGCTTGGCCTGGTCTGCGCCTCGCGCTTTTTTAAGCTGTGCTGCAGGCAGTTTGCCCATGGCGGTTTCGAACCACATCATCCTGGCAAGCCATTTTGCCTTGAAGGGTGAGTCCGCCTCCAGAAGGCTGCCGATTCGTCCACTCCGTTTGAAGTCGGTAAATTCACCCCGGGGCACGACGCAGTCCGGGTGTCCCTTGAGGTAATCCACTACAGCACCGGAACCGGACCAATAAATGCCCGCTACCAGAATATTGAGAGGTTGGGCGTGCTCAGTCATGTTGGCTTTGCTTTTCCGGGGATTCGAGAAAGTCGCTCACCACCACCCGGCTGCGGAAAGGCGCAAGCCACTCCGGTTTCACGGTGACCGGTAGGCGGTTAACCACGGTTGCGAGCCCGCTTGCCAGACCATCCACGGTGCGTGGCGTCAGGAAATCCTCCAATTCGCCACGGAACACATCCCGTACGCCACCGCGGCTCTCTACAGCCATGATCGGCGTGTTGCAGGCCAGGGCCTCGGTCAATACGATGCCCAGGCCCTCATATTCTGAGGCCAGCACAAACAGTTCCGCCTGCTTCATCCAGGGGTAGGGGTTTCTGCGTTTGCCCGCGAAGAAGACGCGGTCAGCGATGCCTAGGGCCTTCGCTTTCTCCTCCAAATCGTTTTTCAACGGACCCTCGCCTACAATGACCAGCTTGTGAGCGATTCCTGATTGCTTGTAGGCTTCCAGCAGCAAGGCGTGGCCTTTCTGAGGCACGAGCCGAGCGACATTGAGGATATAGGGCTCCGCTGGAATGTCCGGGTCGGCCTCTTGCGCCAACGCGTTAATCTGCTCCACCGGGCAGGGGTTGGTGATCACCCGCTGGCTTTTCGGTTCAATCTCCCCCTTTTTGAACGCCTCCTGAGCGGAGTCCAGCACACCAGAGGAAACGCAAGCCAGGTGTCGGTTATTGAAGACCAGTTGCCATTCCAGCTTTTTCTGCCACAGAGGGCGATCATAATGAATAACGTTTTCGAGCACGTACACATTGCGGTCATCCCGGAACGACCAGAAATACTTGAAGGTACCCAGGCCTCGGAAAACAATGCGGTCGAAACGCCCGAAGCGCTTTTCCAGGCCGCGAATGTGTCTCTTCAGCAGCCACCCGCTTAGCCAGCCAACCCACATAAAGTGGGATTTCGGCAACAGTACACCCAGTAGAAGGCGGGATAACAGGAAAACTGGAATACCGATAACCGATTTCATCAACGCCTGGAACTGATCGAAGTGATGCAGGTGAACGGCAGAATTGGCAGGGCTGAGATCATTGGGGCGATTGCGGCAGGACAGCAGGTGACTCTCGTGGCCCTCGTCCGCAAAGGCATCCGCCAGGTTAACGGCCACCCGTTCCATGCCGCCCATTTTCAGGCTGTGGATCACAACCAGGGTTCTCATGCTTCCTTGCTCGGTCATGCAGTGCGGCTCTTCTCAATGCCGTTTTCGGCCCAGAAGGTGCGGTTGTCCTTAACGGCCTTGCGGATAGCCCGGTTCTTTGCCCAGATTTCCGGCTTGGAGTAACCGCGGGCATGGTCCAGATGCAGGCACACGGTGCTGTAGCGAATCTGCCGGGATTTGTGACCAAAGTTCCAGAGGCGCTCGCCAAGTTCGCGGTCCAGGCCACCGTATTGCATGTCTTCGTTGAAGCCATTAACGGCAATCAGGTCTTTGGTCCAGGTGGAGCTGTTCATGCCATTCCAACTGGCGGCTGCCGGCGTGATGGCATTCAGGAATGTCTTCTTCAGGGATGAGCTGGACAGCTTCCAGAGCTTGTGGTTCTTCGGTTGGCCCTTACTGACCAGCCACTGGGGGTCAAAGATGACACCGCTGCGGATATCGTCGTCGGAAATCGCTTCTGAAACCGGCATGGTGAGTTTGATGTATCCGCCGGACAGGAAAACTCCTGGTTCGGCCAGCCGTTGATGGGTGGCGATGAAGTCCGGTTCCGGGATGCAGTCGCCGTCCGTGAAGATCAGATAGTCGCAGTCGGTTTCCCGGATGGCCTTGTTGAGGATCTGGCACTTGCGAAAGCCGTCGTCCTCGTGCCACACGTGGTCGATCTGCAGGATACCGCGCTCGCGGAACCGGTCGATGAGGTCGCGGGTCTCGTTGGTTGACCCGTCATCAGCAATGATCACCCGAAAGTCCGGCTGGCTCTGGTTTTCATAGCCCGTCAGAACCTTGCTCAGCCATAGTGGGGAATTGTAGGTAGTGATGACTACGCCAATGCGTTCTGGTGACATGGATCCGGCCCGGCCTTTATTCAGGTAAAACAAGACAGTCTTGGAGACTGCTTCGGTAGGCGGATTATACAGTTTTAGTACTCCGCGGGCACCGGCTGTGTGAGGGGGGAATTACTTACACACTCTACCGGGCCGGTAAGGGTGGGGGAGGCCGGGTGGTCGATGGCGAAAGCGTTTGTATTCCCACTGGTATTGTTCCGGCACTTCCCGTACCACATCTTCAATGGATTTGTTCAGGGCAGTTGTGGCGGTCACCGGGTCCGGGTCGGCAATGCCAGGCTCGCACTCGCGAATCACCAGCCGGAAACCTTCGCCGTCTTTCAGGCGTTCGGAGTAGGTGACCAGGGGTTTGGCGCCGGACTTCTGCAACAACTTCGAGACCAGGGTCATGGTGCGCACTTCCATGCCGAAGAAGGGGGCATACGCGTTGCCTTTGCCCCTTGGACTCTGGTCCGGGAGGATACCGGCGACCTCGCCTTCTCGCAGCAGGGTAATCAGTCTTGCCAGCCCGCGACGGTCACCTCGAACCAGCTCCGAGCCCATGCGCCCGCGAACCTGGATCATGTAATCCTCGAATTCCCGGATATGGGGCGGGCTGTAGAGGGCCGCCATGCGGTACCGTGAGGAAAAGTAAAGCCCGGTGAGCTCCCAGTTGCCGAGATGCGGTGCCAGCAGCAACAGCCCCCGGCCGTCCTTTTTTGCCTCTGCGAGCAGTTCTTCGCCTTCGATCTCGCGGATCAGGCCCAGGCAGCGTTCCACTGGCCACTCCCACATCAGGGGGATTTCCATCATGGTCTGGCCGGTGTGCCGCAGGCTGGAGCGCACCATTCGATCATGCTGGTCGTCCGTCAGCTCCGGCAGGCAGATTTTCAGGTTGATGTCGGTAACCGTGCGGTACTGGGATCTGGACATCCAGCTGATCATGCCAAGGAAGCGCCCGATAAGCTGGGCGCCACGCAGGGGGAGTTTACCGGCAAGCCGGAGAGCGGTAATCAGAAACGTTGCTTTGGAAAACGCCATAATCCAGAGGACTATCAACAGGAAACAGGATGAGCGGAAGCTACCACCATCCGGCGTGGGCGGCAAGGTTGATGAATGTGACCGCTGGCCATTACAGCCTCTGTGAGGCTTCCCAGCTGGTGCTTCGGTCGCCGGTTTCCCAGCCAATTCTCAGGTAAAAGCGCCGGATACGACGGCCAATGTATCGCTTTCGCCAAGCGGAGAGGGTGGCCAATTTGTCGGGGATGGTGGGGGCGCCGAGCCCGTCAACCAGAAACAGCTCCGGTTGTCCGCCCCTGTCGGCGATCACCAAGTTGTGGGGCAGCAGGTTCCGGGTGAGGATTCCGGTTTCGAGTAACCAGTTGCAGAAGCGGTCTGCAGCGTCCTGAACCGGTTGATCAAACCCTCGGTGTTTCAGGTAGTGTTCGAGCGTTTCGCCCGGTAGGCCGTGGTCATCGAAGATGAGCTCACTCATGTTTGCCAGGCCGAGCGAGGTTTCCACCGCGCCATGGAATTGCGGCAGGTGCGCCCAGACCAGTTCGTCGTGGCCATCGTTGATCAGCGCCCGAATGGCTTGCTGTTGATGCGCCCGGAGTTCCTGGCGGTTGTCATCAATCCTCGCTCTGCCGAGCATTTTCTTTGGCCAGGACTGGCGCTGGAAACGCACTTCGATGTTTTCAGGCCGCAGTACTTTGAGACACAATGCCGGATCATCCGGATGCCGGTAGCAGTGTCGGTTGTAGCCAGAGGCGAATGGCTCAATGCCTGACAGGTCAATCATGGATCGTATCCGAATCTCGTTTTATTGCCTTGTGCAACGGAAGCCTCGGGAAGCCACGTTATGAACGGTTGTATTGCCTACGGTGATTGTAATACCGAGGGCCTGAAAGACTATCATGAACCGGTCTGGCCGCAGATCGTTGCGAAGCAATTGGGCCTTTCGCTCACCAATTGTGGTCATACCATGAGCACAACCCGTGAGCTGCTTCAGTATGCTGAGGCCTTCCCGCCCAGGAATTATCAATTGGTGTTTATTCAGTATGGGCTCGTTGATTCCTGGCTCACCTTTCGTGGTGCGCCCTACGTGCTTTATTACCCGGACAGCCCCCGCAGGAAGCTTGCCCGAAAGCTCGTCAAAAAGCTGAAGAAATGGGCCCGGCGTCTCCACCTGCAGGATCGTTGGGGCGCGGTGGAGCAGGTGCCGCTGGACGAGTATCTGGGCAATATTGAGCGTGTGTTGCGCTCGGCCCCCGACACCCTGTTCGCGTTGGTGTCCACGCCGCCGAACCTCGACGAACCCCGGAACCCGCGCATTGAGCGCTACAATGAGGGCCTGCGAGAGTTAGCCGAACGTGAGCCAAATGCGTTTCTTGCTGATGCCTACCGCCCATTATGGCAGCAGAAAGCCGAGTCCTTGATGGCAGATGGAACTCACCTTACCGAAACAGGGCATCGACTCCTGGCGGATACGGTGATTAGTGCGCTGTCGACATACTGGTCAACAGGTCCCGATAGAAAGCCTCCGTCTTCGATACCATCGCCTCAAGGCTGAGTTGCTCCCGGGCCCACAGGAAACTGCTGTTTTGGGAATCCCTCATAACCATCGGGTTGCGGAGATTGGTGCGAACCAGTGTGGCGATATCCTCAACGCGGTCAGACGCGGCAATACTCTGTTCAGGCAGGAATTCCCCCACTCCGCTGACTGGCGTTGACAGTACCGGGCAACCCGCCATCAGCGCTTCCACCATGATATAAGGAAAACCTTCGCGGCTGGAGCTGATGATGCAGGCGGTGGCGGCCTGGAGCCAGGGCTTCATATGGAGCTCATGGCCTGGAAGCAGTACGTGGTCTGAGACGTCCAGCTCCTGAATCAGGGTACCTAGTTGAGCACGCTGGCTACCATCACCCAGGATAACCAGACTGCCACCGCAGTCGGCCCTGGCCCAGGCGCGAATCAGCCGGTCGAACTGTTTGACTGGTTCCAGACGGCCTGCGGCTAACAGGAGAGGGCGATCTGCAGGAATTTCGAAGGTCGGGGCCTCCATCTTTTCTTCGCCGGAGGTGTCCACAGGCGGTAAGCCATTGTGGATCAGCCGAGCATTGGCGTGGGCAATGGTGTCGGTAATATCACGGCTGACACCAATCACGCCATCCAGCCGCTCAAATCCCTTATGGGAGCGCTTGGTGCCATGAAGCGTACCCACTGTTGCACTGTTCAGATGACGGACTGAACTGACCAGGTTAGCGGCCTTGTTGCCCTGGGCATGAACGATATCCGGGTGGATGGAGCGAAGCTGTCGCCGCAGGCGGTAGTGCAGCCAGGGGTTGCGTCGGCCGAGCTGCACGGGCAGTGGATGGAAACAAACCGGCGAGGCGAAGCGTTCGCTGTAGTGGCTGTGTGCCAGAACGTGAACGGTGTGGCCTCTTGTCGAGAGGGCGTTCGCGAGGTCGGCTGTGTGCGTTTCCATACCGCCCCAGCCTGTGCCGGGTGTGGCGATGATCAGCGCGATTGTCAGCGGGCCTTGCGCATTCATTGGTGCGCAGGCCTCCTCGCAAGAAGGTTCTCATAGACCTTCAGCGTAGTTTCGGTCTGTGCTTCCAGTTGGAATCGCCACGGTATCTCTATCTCAGGTCGGGGATTGTCGAGGAGGGCGAGCGCGGTCTGGGCAAACGCTTCTATATTGTCTGGCGGTACCAATCCGTCGGAGAAACAAGCGCGCAGTGTTTCGGCTGCGCCACCTCGGTCAAAGGCGGCCACCGGTGTGCCGGAGGCCAGGGCTTCGGTAACGGTGCGGCCGAAAGGTTCTGGTTTCGTGGACATGTGGCAGACCACGTCCGCCAGAAGGTAGAGGGTGGTCATATCGTTGCGCTGGCCGAGGAAACTCACCTTGTCGGTCAGGTTCAGGCGGGCACGTTCCTTTTCCAGCTCCTCCAGAAACTGCTCCTTGCCAGGTTCAGCGCCGCCGACAATGATGCCGTGGCAGTCCGGTCGTTTTTGCACCAGCTGCGCCATCATGGCCAGGAAGTCCAGTTGGCCTTTCCAGCGGGAAATGCGCCCGGGCATCATGATGATCTTTTTCTGGGCCAATTGTGGGTACTGCCGGAACCAGCGGTCCAGCCATTGTGGGCTGAGCTCCCGTTGTCGAAAAGCACTCACGTCCACGCCCCGTTGGATGACGGTCAGTTTTTCTTCCGGCACCGGGTATTTGTTCAGCACATAATCCCGAACACAACCGGACACGGCGATGATGTGATCAGCCCGGGTCATGATGGCGCTGTAGGGGGTCACGGAATACATGCCGTGAAAGGTTGAGACGACGGCCGGGCGCTGGTTGGCTGGAATGGTCTTCAGAGCCAGGAAGATGATCCAGGCGGGCATACGGGAGCGGACATGTATGATGTCCGGTTTCAGCTCCAGAAGCAGCTTGCGCATGGGCAGGATTTGTCCGAATGACGCCGGGTTCTTCCGGTGTATTGGCATGAAAATGTGTTCCGAGCCTTGCCCACGAAGCTGCTCCGCCATGGGGCCGCCTTTCGAAACCACATAGGACTCGTGCCCACGTTTCACCAGGTCGGCGGCGAACTCCACGGTGCCTCGTTCCACCCCGCCACTGTATAGCGCGGGTAACGCCTGCAGAATCCTCAACGTTTGCCTCCCCTTAAAAAGTGTTCAATCAGCCACCTTGCGGCCCTATCAGCCTCCCAAAGCTCCTGCGATCCGCGCAATTTTCCAGCCATAACCGAGGCATGGTCACTCCAGTGCGCAACGTACCCTTTCTCTACCAGGCTGGCCATGCCCCGGGCGACCCGGCTGTTATTCTTGGGCGCGAGCTCAAACAGACCCGTAGGCACGCCGGAGGTGGCAGCTTCGCAGGCCATGGAGGCGCTGTCTGGTGTGACCCACACCGCGCGGGAGGCGGCGAGTTGGTGGGGAAGCCAGCTGGCGTGCGTTCGCTTGGAATCCACGACCGTGACCTTCGGGCCTGCCAGGTCGTTCAGTTGCATCAACAGGTTTTCGGGCGTACGGCGAGAGCCGCTGATCGTCCAACGCCATTCCGGGTAGCGACCCATTAGCTGGGATAACTGTCCGAGAATAACGTCGTCATCCCAGTCGAAATGGGGTGAGGGGCCGCCTACGAGAACAAGGCCTTCGGGTTTGTCGGTAATTCTGGCCAGGGGCGTGATTGCGTTTATGACACCTTCGGTGGCAAGGACATGTCTGGCTGGGGGGACCTTATCGTGTTCTGGAATGATGGCCGCATCGACCCAGCTGAGAGGGAAGCCCGGTTTCATTAAAACCACGGTTTTTACCTTTCGGAGCCGCCGCAGGGATAACAACAGGCGATGAGTACCGCTGCCGGCTGCGATAATCAGGTTTGGTCTTCCCAGGGCTTTATCCATGGCCGGCGCAACGCCAAGCAGCGCCCGCCACAAGGGCGGGGGCGCTTCGGTCGCATCGATTTCACTCACGCTGGCGCCAGCCAGCACCCGAAGCCGGTTGCCCAACCCTTTCAGCTGGTTGTGATGGCCAGGCTTATTATCGGTCAGTAGCCAGACAACCGGGGCGGGTGAACCCGTGTGGGAGCGCATTCAGTTTGCGTCCTTGCTGTACAGGTTGGGATCTTCCCTGGAAGGACGGGTCTTGAAGCGGCGATGCATCCAGAGGTACTGGTCCGGGTGTTTTCGGATTTCGTTTTCGATGGTTTTGTTTACCAATGTGGCGTCCGCCATGTCATCTCCGGAAGGAAAGTTCTCCAGTGGAGGATGGAAGTAGATATCGTACCCTGGAGCGTGTTCCCGTCGGAAATGGCTGAACGGCACCACGGCACAGCCGCTACGGTCGGCTATGCGCGAGGTGGCGGTGATGGACCCCGCAGGCACTCCGAAAAATGGGGCAAAAACGATGCCTTTGCGGCCGTAGTCCTGATCTGTGGCGTACCAGACGATACGGTTGTTTTTGAGCTGTTTGAGCAGGCCGCGCAGGTTCCGGCTGTCCAGTGCCACCCCATAACGACGTTCCCTGGCGCGGGTCATCACCGCGTTCATCAATGGGTTGTTATGGTCGCGCTGCATCACGTCGGCCTCAATGTATTCGGTGACCAGGGCGCCCCCCAAGTCAAGGGTGCTGTAGTGACCGCCCAGCAACAGGATGCCCTTGCCTCTGGCAAGCGCAGCGTCGACATGTTCAAGGCCGTGGACTTCTGTAATGGGCATGAAGCTGGTGGGACTGCGGAACCAGGCCAGCCCAATCTCCATGACACCGATGCCGTTGGCGCGGAATGACGCCTTCACCAGTGTCTGCTTTTCCGTTTCGGATAACTCTGGAAAGCACAGGCGAATATTCACATCGGTGATTTGCTTGCGATGGCCGGCAAAGCGATAGGCGATGTCACCAATCCGTTTTCCCAGCCACCATTGTAACTTCAGTGGCAATTGGGCACCCAGCCACATGGCAGCGACCCCGATCCAGGTTGGCCACCAGCGCGGATGTAGGTAGCTGGTATAGCGGGTGTCGCGAGTTCTCTGTTTAGCGGTCTTCACTCGTGTCAGTCCCTGATGATTTTTAACGGCAAGAACCGGAGTTTAGCAGGGCCATTATCTCCGGCTAAAGCCGCAATATCCGCAAGTTGCGGAAAATCATGAATTCCAGGTCGCAGACGCCGGCCACCGCTTTATGTAGAATGATCGCCGCATCGACCCGGCCGGAGTTACCATGCTTCATTTTTTCTACTCCCTTTTTTTCCGCATCGCGCTGCCGTTTGTGTTGCTGCGATTGTGGTGGATCGGGCGTACCAATCCTGAAGCGTTCGTGCGCTGGCAGGAGCGCCTGGGGTACGTGGAGGCCTTCGATGAGCCGGTCATATGGGTTCATGCCGTATCGGTGGGTGAAACCATTGCCGCCGCCCCCCTGGTGAAAGCTTTGCTGAGGCGTAATCCTGATATCCCCATATTGATGACCGCGATGACGCCGACCGGCTCGGCCCGAGCCAGGGCTTTGTTCGGTGACCGGGTCCACTATGCTTTCTCACCATATGACACACCCGGTGCGGTGCGCCGGTTTGTTGGCCGCGTAAGGCCCCGGGCGCTTGTGATTATGGAAACTGAGCTTTGGCCCAATATGATTGCTCTTAGTCGCCAACGCCAAGTGCCCATTTTCCTCATTAATGCGCGCCTTTCCAGCCGTTCCGCGCGGGGATATGAGCGGGTGGCGTCACTGGTTCGCCCGCTGCTCCGCAGTATTAGCTGGATAGCCGCGCAAGCAGAGGAAGACGCTGGCCGGTTCCTGCGTATTGGGGCCACGCCGGAATCGGTGTCGGTGACCGGCAGTATCAAGTTTGATGTTGAGGTCTCGGACGAAGTACGCGCCGAATCTTCGGGGCTGAGGGCGGCGCTGGGCGCTGACCGTCCGGTTTGGATTGCAGCCAGTACCCACGACGGTGAGGATCGCCAGATATTGGAGGCTCACCAACAAATCCTCGAGCATTTCCCGAACGCATTGCTGATGATTGTGCCGCGGCATCCAGAGCGTTTTGATGATGTGGCCAGGCTCATTGACGCCATGGGGCTCTCTCTTGTCCGTCGGTCCCAGTCAGGAAGTGACGGGGGCGGAAAGGTAGGGCGCGAGGTGTATCTTGGTGACACCATGGGTGAATTGCTAATGCTTTACGGCGCCTCCGATGTGGCCTTTGTGGGCGGCTCGCTGATTGAACGTGGCGGCCACAACCCGCTGGAGCCAGCCGCTTGGGGAATACCCGTTGTTTCCGGGCCGCACATATTCAATTTCGAAAACATTTACGACCGCCTTGATTCAGGACAGGGTCTGTTTATTACGGATTCAGCGGAGTCTCTTGCCCGGTGCGTTGTTCATCTCTTTTCGGACAGAGCTTCTGCGCAAAACGCGGGTCACAACGCGCTGGCGGTTGTGAATGCCAACCGTGGTGCGCTCGAGAAAGTGGTTGATGGGATAGTTGAGCGGGTCTAAGGCGTGATACCGGTGTTTTGTATTGGCCGGGGCATGGTGCCCCGGCCTGATTTTCATCAGTTTACTGGGAGGGGTTGTCGATGGTTTCCTGCTCGTTAGCCATGGCTTCAATCCCCGGTGCTGATGCGCTCAGCCAGTTGTTCAGGTCTACCAGATCCTGAGGGCTGAGGGTGCCAGCCGCCTGTTTCAGGTTCAGGGTGTTAATCACGTAGTCATAACGGGCATTGGCAAAGTCACGCAATGCCACGTAATAGTTCCGTTCCGCATCCAGCACTTCCACGATGTTCCGTGTACCCACTTCGTAACCGGCGCGGGTGGCATCCAATGCACTGCGGCGGGAAATGATGGTTTGTTCCAGCGCAGAGGCAGACTCGATGTTGGTATTCACGGTACGGAACAGGCTGCGCGTGTTTACCCGGACATCCCGACGTACTGTCTCTAGCGACTGCTCTGCCACCGTCACCTGGGAGCGCTGCTGTCGCACGCCGGCCTGGGTTCCGCCGCCCATATACAGGGGAACGTTGAGGGTAAGGGCGATGCGACCCTCGGTCGTTGTGCCATCGCGCTGGCCCTGTGTCAGAGTTGGCTGCTCCAGCCCATCAATCTCCGTGTTGCCGTAGGACGCATTCAGGTCAAGCGTTGGCAGGTGACCGGCTTTCGCGCTCTTCAGGTTGGCCTCGCTGGTGTTCAGGTCATAGAGGGCTGACTGGATCTGCCAGTTCTGACTCAGGGCGGTGTTTTCCCAGGCTGAAGGGTCCATGGGCTCCGGGCGGCCGAGGGGGAAGTTCCGGCGCAGGTTGTTCAGGTCTTCAGTGTACTCGCCGGTCAATCGTGCCAGTTGTTCGCGGGCGATATCCAGGTCGCTCTCTGCAGCGATACGCTGGCTCTTGCTGTCGTCATAGCTGGCACGAGCCTCATACACTTCGGTAATGGCAATCAGTCCCACATCAAAGCGTTCCTGTGCCTGCTCGTATTGGCGCTGAATGGCCGCCTCGGTAGCGCGGGCAGTGGTTAAGGTGTCTGCCGCCCTGAGGACATTGAAATAGGCGGTGGCGACGTCAAGAATCAGCTGCTGCTGAGCCAGGTTGTATTCGGCCTGCGCGGCTTCCGTCTGGAATTTGCTGGCGTCGTAATCAAACCAGGTGTCGGCTCGGAACAATGGCTGGGTCAGCTCGACGCCGTAGGCGTAGGTTTTATATGCCGCGTCCTGGCTGGGGCCGTCCACGTCGGTGTGGCTGGCTTCACCAAAGGCACCGATCTGCGGCAGCAGGTTGCTTCGGCTGACATCGCTTGCTGCTTGCTGAGCTTCAAACGTGGCGCGGGCGGTTGCAATGCCGGAATCATAGGAGAGTGCTTTCTCGTACGTCTCAACCAGATCCATGGATAGTGCAGGCTGGGCTGCGAGCAGTCCAATCAGCCCGGAAAGCAGTCGTTTCTTCATGATGTCTCCTGTTAGTGAATCACCCGGCGTGTTGGAATACCTGGCCACATATGTTCAGATAGCCATTGAGCGTTTCAGGCTCGCCATTATGGACAATAATCGGCCTGAGCTCTACACTTGCAGTCGGCACTGATTGTAAGTGTCAATTACATTGATTTCGCGTCTTGACGGGGTGCTGGCGTCAGAACATCTGACCGCCGGCTGAGATTGCCATGCAGAACCCGCAACCTGATCCGGATAATACCGGCGTAGGGATTTGAGACAATATGCTGCAACGACACAGAACCGTTCTGTGATCACTGCCCGTCATGCGCGACCCGTATACCTAATCAACCCGGGGACGCACTATGACAACAATACCTTCCTATCTCAGCGATTCAGCAAAAGTCGATTCTGCAGCCATCAAGCCGCTGCCCCAGTCCCGAAAAATCTACGTACAGGGTAGCCGACCTGATATTCGGGTGCCCATGAGGGAAATTACTGTGGGCGACACGCCGACCGACATGGGTGGCGAGAAAAATGCGCCCGTCGCCGTTTATGACACCTCCGGTCCGTACAGCGACCCTGAAGCCACTATTGATCTGCGTAAGGGACTCAAGCCCATCCGTTCCGCCTGGATTGAGGAGCGCGGAGATGTAGAGCAGCTATCCGATTACACCTCTGAATTCACGCGTCGCCGGATGAAAGACCCTCTGCTGGACCCACTCCGTTTTATGGACGAGCGCAAGCCGCTGAGGGCCAAGCCCGGCAAGAACGTCAGCCAGATGCACTATGCCCGCCAGGGGATCATCACGCCGGAAATGGAATTCATCGCCATTCGCGAGAATATGAAGCTGCAGGAAGCCCGGGAGCAGGGGCTCCTGAAAGACCAGCATCCGGGCCAATCATTCGGAGCGTCTCTGCCCCAGGAAATTACCCCTGAGTTTGTACGGGACGAAGTTGCTCGCGGCCGGGCTATTATTCCCAACAACATCAACCACCCGGAAACAGAACCGATGATCATCGGCCGCAACTTCCTGGTGAAGATCAACGGCAACATCGGCAACTCAGCGGTCAGCTCTTCCATCGAGGAAGAAGTCGAAAAGCTTACCTGGGGCACCCGTTGGGGTTCTGACACCATCATGGATCTGTCCACCGGCAAGAACATCCATGAAACCCGCGAATGGATCATCCGCAACTCGCCGGTTCCCATCGGCACCGTGCCCATCTACCAGGCATTGGAAAAAGTCGGCGGCGCTGCCGAAGACCTGACTTGGGAAATTTTCCGCGACACGCTGATCGAACAGGCAGAGCAGGGCGTGGATTACTTCACCATCCATGCCGGCGTACGCCTGCATCACGTGCCAATGACGGCCAAGCGTACCACTGGCATTGTGTCCCGTGGCGGCTCCATCATGGCCAAGTGGTGTTTGGCCCATCATCAGGAGAGCTTCCTGTACGAGCACTTCGAAGACATCTGCGAAATTATGAAAGCCTATGACGTGGCTTTCAGTCTCGGTGACGGCCTGCGTCCCGGCTCCATTGCCGATGCCAACGACGAAGCCCAGTTCGGCGAGCTCGAAACCCTGGGTGAGCTCACCAAGATTGCCTGGAAGCACGATGTTCAGGTAATGATCGAAGGGCCGGGCCATGTGCCCATGCAGCTGATCAAGGAAAACATGGACAAGCAGCTGGAATGCTGTGATGAGGCACCATTTTACACACTCGGGCCACTGACCACGGACATTGCCCCTGGCTACGACCACATTACGTCCGGTATCGGCGCGGCAATGATCGGCTGGTACGGCTGCGCCATGCTTTGCTACGTTACCCCGAAGGAGCATCTGGGCCTGCCCAACAAGGACGATGTAAAGACCGGCATCATCACCTACAAAATCGCAGCTCATGCCGCTGACCTGGCAAAAGGCCACCCCGGTGCCCAGATCCGCGACAACGCGCTGTCCAAAGCCCGCTTCGAGTTCCGCTGGGAAGATCAGTTCAACCTCGGCCTCGACCCGGACACCGCTCGTGCCTTCCACGATGAAACCCTGCCGAAGGACTCCGCCAAGGTGGCCCACTTCTGCTCCATGTGCGGCCCGAAGTTCTGTTCCATGCAGATTTCCCAGGAAGTTCGGGAGTATGCCAAGGAAAATGGCCTCGACGAGGTGTCGGCGGTGGATGCTGGCATGAAGGAGAAATCCCGGGAGTTTGTGGAGGCTGGGTCCAAGCTTTATGACAAGGTCTAGTTTGGGCTCCCAGCCTGCGATGACTGGAGTGTGAGCCAGGGTGGTGGCCCCGTTCAGAAAACGACTCGAGACGTCCCTGTGCGTCTCGGGCTCCGCCATCCCTGGCGGAGCCCAAGCGCCCCATGGATGGGCTTGAGCGTGTTTTGGAAAGAGAGTCCCAATAGCTGCTTCCCCGTGATTTAAGGCTGGGGCCCAAGCTTGCAGTAGCCCTGTAAATCCGGCTATCGTT